>Ga0222719_10000131_pt1 | contig 73721 bp, 58 predicted proteins | sample C33_34DmetaG_FD_165039 | JGI IMG/M metagenome (GOLD analysis project Ga0222719, IMG submission 165039) | Estuarine water microbial communities from San Francisco Bay, California, United States - C33_34D | ecosystem: Environmental > Aquatic > Marine > Unclassified | place: USA: California...
TTCCGGATGATTATCTAACCGGTTTGCAAAAGGCGGCCAATGACGAAGATGGTGATCTGTCCAGCTTTGTTCTTGAGGCGATGCTGGAAAATTATGTTGCTGCCAAAGAAGATCGCCGCGCCATGTGTGGTGATACTGGCTGTCCTAGATGGTATGTGAAAATGGGCAATGAGGCGCAGATTGATGGCGGGCCAATCGCGCTTGAGGCGGCGTTGCGCCGTGCGACGGCAAATGCCACCAAATCAGTGCCACTTCGCCCGAACCGCGTTCACCCCCTATGGCGAACCGACCATGATAATAATGTTGGCATTGGGGCACCCGAAATCGAATATGGCTTTGAACCTGATGGCAATTGGATTGACCTTGTCACGGTTCACAAAGGTGGTCTTTTCGGCACTGATTACCGGATGCTGTTCCCAAGTGACGGGATTGAGGGCATTAAACGGTTTTATCTTGATTCGCTTGTCGCTTTTGGCAAGCGCGGCCTGGCCTGCCAGCCGGCGATTATTGGCATTGGTCTTGGTGGTTCGAAAGATAGCTGTATGGTTCTTGGAAAACGCGCTGCCTGTCTTCGCATGGTTGGCGATCGCAACCCCGATCCGAAAATTGCCGCGCTTGAAGATGAATTCAAAGAATTGGGAAATAATATCGGCATGGGCGCGATGGGATTTGTTGGCAAATCCATGGTGATTGATTGCAATATCGAGGTTGGCTATTGCCATACGGGTGGCATGCAGATGAGTGTTCATGCGTTTTGTTTGTCATCACGCCGTGCGGTGGCGCGGATTTATGACGATGGGCGCGTTGAATTCCGAACAGATCCGGCTTGGTTCACCGATTATCAGCGGCGGGAGACAGTCGAATGGTAAAAGACAATAAACCGCGCAAAATTCGCCTAAGTGCAAACCCAACGGCCGAAGCGCTTGCCGATCTTCGCATTGGCGATATTGTTTATCTTGATGGTACGGTCTATACGGCGCGCGAAGGTGTTTATAAACGCGTTCTTGAAGATGGTATTGCCATGCCAATGGATTTACCGGCCGATAGTGCTGCCAATTTTCACTGTTCGCCAGCCGCCACCCAGCATGATGATGGCAGCTTTGATCTTGGCGCGGTAACGGCAACGGCGTCGTTTCGCTTTTCCAAATGGATTGGCCCATGGCTGGCCGCATCAGGTGCCAAATTGATCATTGGCAAAGGCGGCATGAGTTCCAAGGATTACCGCGAACATTTCGTTCCGCATGGCGCAATTTATCTGACCACGGTTGGCTATGGTACGGGTGCGCTTTTGGGGCGTGGTGTCAAACAGGTTAGCAATCTTCATTGGAAAAAAGAACTTGGACTGGCCCAAGCCATGTGGGTTCTTGATGTTGAAAATTTCGGCCCATTCATTGTCGAAAGTGACCTTGATGGCAACAGCCTGTTCGAACGGGAAAATGCCCGCATCTCGGCCTCGCTTGACAAGGTCTATGAGGGAACAAGGCCAGCGGTTCTGAAACGGTTTGGCGAAACCGATGACCGAAGCGATGAAATGATCTGATCACGCCGATATCAGGCTGAAAGGCAATAAAGGGATTTGGCCGTGACAGATCAAAAAATTCTGATAATTGGCAGTGGCTTTGCCGCCGCGGCAAATCTGATCCATCTTGTCGAGGTGGGCATCAAGCCATCACAAATCACAATTGTTGGGCCGGGCCAGCTTGGCAGGGGCAATGCCTATGGTTGTGATGATGATGATTTCCGGCTGAATGTGCGCGCCAATCTGATGTGGATATGGCCTGACCGGCGTGATGATTTCGGCAATTGGGCAAAAACCCATATCACCGATGATAAAGACGCGATGCGCCGCAGCGGCATGTTTTACCGCCGCCGTGATTTTGGGCGCTATGTGGCAAGCCGTGTTGATGCCGTCTTGGCCGGTGCCGGCGACCAAGATCATGCCATCACCCATTATCCGCAAATTGTCACAAAGCTTGGCAAGATTGATCAAGGCGGCTGGCAGGCCGAATGTTCAGACGGGCGTTTGATCAGGGCTGATCTGGTGCTGTTGGCAACGGGGAATCCGCCGCCGCAATGGCCATGCCCGATCCATGGCGAAATGGCGCAATTACCCAAACTGGAAAACCGGCTTGTGCAAAATCCGTGGAATGGTCAATGGCTTGATCATTTGCCAGCGCAATCACGCCTTGCCATTATTGGCGGCGGGTTAACTGCGCTTGATGCCGTCACTGCCTTGGCACGGCGAGATCATCAGGGGTCGGTTTTTTTGCTGGCACCGCATGGCAGTTTGCCACCCGAACAGGCCGATTGGGTGAAACAGGCACCGCCATCATGGCCAGATGCGCCGCGCCCGTCAAAAATTTTGCGCCGGTTTCGAAGCTATCTTCCCGATTTGCCACCCGAAAATCCCGTTTGGCAGCAGGCATTTGAGGAATTGCGCATTGATATCAACCAACAATGGCAAGCCTTAAGTAATCGTGACCGGCGGCGGTTGATGCGGCGGCTTGGCTGGCTATGGTCGCGCTATCGCTATCGGGCGGCACCGCAAACGATTGCTGCGGCAAACCGGTTACAGCAAACCGGCATTCTTGAAGTCTGCCATGCCAGACTTGCTGCCATTCATCTGGACATGGCTGGTGATGATGCGTCTTTGCGGCTGGAGTTGCATGATGCCAAAACCGGCACACGCCACCTCGCTGTCGATCATGTGATTAATTGCACTGGTGTTGGGCAAGACCCGCTTCTTGCCACTCTTGTGGCAGATGGCGTTGGTCTGCCCGATGCGTTTGGACAGGGGCTTCGGGTCAATCAGCAAAATGAAGTGATTGATCCCGACGGTCAGGCGATTGCAACGCTGTTACTGGTAGGTCCAGCAATGGCAAGCAGTCTTGGTGATGTTGTTGCAGCGAGTGAAATTTCACTCGCCAGCATGCGGGTGGCGGCACGGCTTGCCAGTCAGACTCGCTAGCTGATCAGCGATTTTTGCCAATCTGATTTTTGCCAATCTGATTTTTGGTGCGTCCACTCTTTTGAAATTTTTTTAATCGGCGGCGGCAAAGGTCATGATGGTTGCATCGACGCTTAGGATATCGCCTTCGCCTGACAACAGCTTTTCGATTTTGCAGCGTTTTTCGGCGATCAGCGCATTTTCCATTTTCATCGCCTCAACAATACATAGCGTTTGACCAGCCTCGACAATTTCGCCTTCGGCAACAAATAATTTAATCAGGCTTCCGGGCATGGGGCAAAGCAGCATATTGGATGTATCACGCCGCTCAACCGGTTTCATGTGATGGGCAAGCGCGGCAATATGCGGCGGCCGGACATGCGCACAAAGGCTGATTCCCCGATAATAGAGATGCCAGCGATCCTGCTGCCGCCATAACTCACATAAATATTCATTCGTTTCGCCATCTTCGGTCAGTAAAATATGCAGGCGCGGATGGCTTGGGTCGCGGTCCATAACCAGATGAATATTGGTTTCGGCCTCTGGCGGTGCGGTGATGTTAAAGCTGCCATCATCGGCTCTGGTGATGTCTATTTCAAGATCTTCATCGGCGTCATGCGCGCCGGTGTCGGCATTGGCAAATTGCACGATCTGGCGGTTTGAATTGTCATCATGGCGGGGATGTGTTGGGGCGGTTTCAAGACTGGCAAGCCGGTGCATCTCGTCACAGGACGCCGCCGCCATGATCATGCCAAGATGGCGTTTGCGGGCAGGCGATGCGGTGACGCCGCGAAACCCGTCTTGATATTCTTCATCAATGAAGGCGGTGGTGATGTTTCCGCTGATAAAGCGGTCATGTTCCATCACGGCCGATAGAAACGGAATATTATGCCCTATACCGCGCATGGTAAACGCATCAAGCGCGGTTTGCATGCGGCCAATGGCGGCGTTGCGGTCATGTCCCCAGCTGCATAATTTGGCAATCATCGGATCATAATAGATTGAGATAACATCGCCTTCGCCAACGCCAGTATCATTGCGGGTGATCGTGCCATCATCATGCGTCTGTTCGGCAGGCGGGCGATACAGCGATAACCGGCCAATGGCTGGCATGAAATTACGATAGGGGTCTTCGGCATAAAGCCGGCTTTCCATCGCCCAGCCATGAATGCCGATATCGCTTTGTTTGTGGCGAAGGTCTTTACCGGCGGCGATCATGATCATGTCTTCGACAAGATCAAGGCCGGTGATCATTTCGGTGACCGGATGTTCGACCTGAAGGCGGGTATTCATTTCCAGAAAATAGAAATTGCGATCACCATCAACGATAAATTCGACCGTACCGGCACTGTAATAGCCAACCGCCGCGGCAAGCCGGATCGCTTCGGCGCCCATTGCCTGACGGGTGGCATCATCCAGAAAAGGCGAAGGTGCTTCTTCGATGATTTTCTGGTTGCGACGCTGGATCGAACATTCGCGTTCATTCAAATGGATACAATTGCCGGATTTATCGGCCAGAATTTGAATTTCGATATGGCGTGGGCTGGTGATGAATTTTTCGATAAACACGCGATCATCACCAAAGCTGGATGCAGCTTCGCGCATGGCGGTGGCGTAACCATCAGCCACCTCACCAGATGAATGGGCAATTCGCATGCCTTTGCCGCCGCCGCCAGCGCTTGCCTTGATCATAACCGGATAGCCGATTTCATCGGCAATTTTGACCGCTTCTTCGGCGGTTGCGATCACCCCGATATGGCCGGGAACGGTGCTAACACCGGCAGCCTTGGCCAGTTTTTTGGATTCGATCTTGTCGCCCATTGCCGCAATCGCATTGGCTGGCGGTCCGATAAAGGCAATATCGGCCGTCTCAAGCGCGGTCGCAAAACCGGCTTGTTCAGACAGAAATCCATAGCCCGGATGCACCGCCTGTGCGCCGGTTTCGCGGCAGGCAGCGATAATTTTATCGGCCTGAAGATAGCTGTCTTGTGCGGTCATGCCGCCAAGGGCGACGGCTTCATCGGCAAGCTGCACATGTTTGGCTGCCCGATCAGCATCGGAATAAACAGCAACCGTGGCAATGCCCATTTTGCGGGCTGTATGGATGATCCGGCAGGCGATCTCGCCACGATTGGCAATCAGGATTTTTTTAAACATGGCGAACTCTCTAAACGAATTGCGCGGCAATCAACCACAGGTTAAAGCGGAATATTGCCAAATTTCTTGGCAGGATTTTGCTGGCGTTTGCCACGCAGTTTTTCAAAGGCCTGAATGATGCGAAACCGGCTGTTCTGCGGAATGATAACATCATCAACAAAACCACGTTCGGCCGCGATAAAGGGATTGGCAAACCGCGTTTCATAATCAGCTGTACGCGCCGCAATTTTTTCGGCATCGCCAAGCTCGGATCGATAGAGAATTTCAACCGCACCTTTTGCCCCCATCACCGCAATTTCGGCGGTTGGCCATGCGTAATTTGCATCGCCGCGAAGATGTTTTGAACTCATCACATCATAGGCACCGCCATAGGCCTTGCGGGTGATCAAGGTCACTTTGGGAACGGTCGCTTCGGCATAGGCAAATAACAATTTGGCACCATGTTTGATGATGCCGCCATATTCCTGTGCGGTTCCGGGCATGAATCCAGGAACATCGACAAGCGTTAGAATGGGAATGTTAAACGCGTCGCAAAACCGGACAAACCGCGCCGCTTTACGGCTGGAATCAATATCCAGACAACCGGCAAGAACCATTGGCTGATTGGCAACAACACCAACCGGCGATCCGTTCAGCCGGACAAAACCGGTTAAAATATTCTTGGCAAAATCTTCCTGCAATTCAAAGAAGTCACCATGATCGGCAAGGCTTGTCACAAGCTCGCGCATATCATAGGGCATATTCGCATTTTCGGGGATCAGGCTGTCGAGTGCTGGGGTGGTGCGCGCCGGATTATCATCACGCGCCAATTGCGGTAATCCGGCAGCGTTATGCGACGGTAAAAACCCGACAAGACGGCGAATTTCGGCAAGCGCTTCAAGGTCATTGTCAAAGGCGCCATCGGCAACCGAAGATATGGTTGTATGGGTTTCGGCACCGCCAAGCTGTTCGGCAGTCACCTCTTCACTGGTCACGGTTTTGACAACATCGGGGCCGGTGACAAACATATAGCTGCTGCCCCGAACCATGAAGGTGAAATCGGTCATTGCCGGTGAATAGACAGCACCGCCAGCGCATGGCCCCATGATCACGGAAATTTGCGGCACAACGCCTGACGCCAGCGCATTTTGCAAAAACACATCAGCATAGCCGCCAAGTGAGTCAACACCTTCTTGAATCCGCGCCCCGCCACTGTCATTCAGCCCGATGACTGGCGCGCCATTCTGGATTGCCAATTTCAAAACCTTGACAATCTTGCTGGCATGGGCGGCCGACAGCGAGCCGCCAAAAACGGTAAAATCTTGCGAAAATACATAGATGAGGCGGCCATTGACACGGCCTGATCCGGTAATCACACCATCACCGGCAATCGTATTACCATCCATGCCGAAATCGCGGGTGCGATGCACGACAAACATATCAATTTCTTCAAACGAGCCGGGATCAAGCAAAACATCAATGCGCTCACGCGCGGTTAGCTTTCCGGCGGCGTGCTGGCGTTCAATGCGGGCGGTGCCACCGCCAAGTCGCGCCTGTTCGCGGCGATCCTGCAATTCCTTGATAATGTCCTGACCTGTATGTTTCATAACCTATCCAATCGTTGCGCCTTGCGGCATCGCATCACTGATGCGATGCCGGTCATTGATCACAATGAATTATGACAATACAAAGCCGAAAGCCAAACGTCACCAGCTTATATTCTGATTTTCCACCCTTTGGCCGATCAGACAGGGCAGATTGATTGATTTTCACCGGTAAAAGCGGCATTCTTGGCCGGTCTTTTGAGGAGCTGTTATGTTGCGATTTTCTGCCAATCTTGGGTTTTTATGGACCGAACTGCCGCTACCAGCCGCCATTATGGCCGCGGCCAAGGCCGGATTTGACGCGGTTGAATGTCATTGGCCTTTTGACGTGCCGTCATCCGAAATTATGGCGGCATTAACAGCGACAAAATTGCCAATGCTGGGGCTGAATACGCGGCGCGGCAATGTCGATGCTGGCGATTTTGGCCTTGCCGCCTGCGTTGGGCGCGAAGATGAGGCACGGCGCTATATTGACGAGGCAGTTGATTATGCTGCTGCGATTGGCGCTGGGTCGGTTCATGTGATGGCGGGGCGAACCGATCGCAATGCTGCGGCTGAAACCGCCTATTGCGATGCGCTTGCCTATGCTGGTGCTGCTGCTGCGCGCCATGATATGACGGTTTTAATTGAACCGATCAATCAGCGTGATGTTGCCAATTATCATCTTTCAACGGTCGAAGCTGGCGTTGCCACGATCAAACAGGTTGGGCTTGGCAATATCAAATTGATGTTTGATTGCTATCATATCCAGATCATGCAGGGCGATTTAATCCGCCGGATCGAGGCCAATCTGAATTTTATCGGCCATATCCAAATCGCCGCTGTGCCTGACCGCGCCGAGCCAGATCATGGTGAACTTGCCTATAAGGATATTTTGCTGGCGCTTGATGCAGCTGGCTATGACGGGTTTATCGGTGCCGAATACCGTCCGGCACAATCAACCGAGGCCGGACTTGGTTGGCTTGAAACGGCAAAAGGCTGGCAGAAATGACACGGCTTATCGCTGATATTGGCGGCACATCGCTGCGGTTGGCGCATCAGCATGGTGATGATCCGGCGCTTTGCGACCCGGCCATTATGGCCTGTGCTGACTTTGCCACAGCCGAAGATGCATTTGCCGGTTATTGCGCCAAACATAGGCTTGATATCGATATGCTTTGTCTGGCGGTTGCCGGCCCGGTAAATGGCGCAGAGGTCGATATCACCAATAACCATTGGCAATTTGATGCCGGCAAGCTGGCGGCGGCGATGAATCTTCGTGCCTATTTGCTGATCAATGATTTTACCGCGCAGGCAATGGCGCATCGCGATCTGTTGCAAAATAATAGATCAATGCCGGCAAACCGCCGGCAGATTTTGCGCGATGGAACGGCTGATCAAACCACGCCTTTGCTTGTGATTGGCCCGGGAACCGGTCTTGGGGTGGCGGCGCTGGTACCTGCCGGTGATGATATTCAGGTGATTGAGGGCGAGGGTGGTCATGTCAGCTATGCCCCGCGCAACCCTGCCGAAGATATGGTGCTGGCGCATCTGGCAAAAGAATTTGGCCATGTGTCGGCTGAACGGATTGTCAGCGGGCCCGGCCTTGAATCGGTTTATCACTGCCAGACAGGTGATCATAAATCAGCGCCGGACATTGGCGCTTTGGCACTTGCAGGTGATGTGGCGGCTTTGTCGGCGGTGCGATTGATGCTGCAAAGCCTTGGTACGGTTGCCGCAAATGCAGCACTCAGCCTTGGCGCGCGCGCTGGCGTGGTGATTGCTGGTGGTATTGCCGGTAAATTGGCAGCGCTGCTTGGCGATAGTGGGCTTATTGACCGGTTTGACGATCATGGCCGTCGCCGGCCGTACCTTCACGCATTGCCAATTTATCTATCGATTGATCCGCTTGCCGGATTGCGCGGTGCAGCGGCGGCGATTGATAATCGCTATCTGGCGCGGCGCACCACTTTGCTCTAATTCAGACCCATTACCGCAAATCGTCCAATCAGATTGCGTTGCTTTTTGATGGCACGCTTGCCATGCCTGACCCAACGCCCTAGATTATATCTAACCTTCTTTTTACAGGAAGGTTAGGCTTGTCAAAAGAAGGTCTGGCCTTCTGGCGATCGGCGGCAATGGGATAAACCAAAACAGAGGCGATCATGTATAAAATCAGTGATGCGGCACGGCGCGCGGCTTTAACGGTGAAAACCGTTCGCTATTACGCCGATATCGGACTTGTAAAACCGGCAGGCCGATCGGCAGCCGGATACCGGCTTTATGCCGAATCAGACATTGCCAAGCTGGGATTTATTGGGCGGGCACGCCGCTACAGCTTTTCGATTGAGCAATGCCGTGATCTTCTCAGCCTCTATGAAGATGATCAGCGGCCAAGTGCCGAGGTAAAGCGAATCACTCTTGAGAAAATTGCTGAAATTGATCGCAAGCTTGGTGAATTGCAGGAATTGCGTGACGAATTACGCCATTTAGCTGGAAACTGTCATGGCGATTCACGCCCTGATTGCCCGATTATTGGCAATCTTGCCAGCGGTTTGACGGTTCAATGATGGCACAATACAGCCAAGATAAAAATTGGTGTTTGGCTTTTGTCATATTTCTATAACAATTCAGCAGCATGATATAATCAGCTATCCGTCCACCAGAAATGTAACGAAATGAAAAGCAAAAAAACCGATCCGATCCTTGACGGGTTAACCGAAGATGAGAGCTTTTTTAACCGCGAGCTAAGCTGGCTTGCGTTTAATGAGCGTGTTTTATCTTTGGCCGAGGATGACGACAAACCGCTTGGGGAACGCATTCGGTTTCTGGCCATTTCGGCAGATAATCTAAATGAATTTTTCATGGTGCGCGTTGCCGGTCTTCGCCAGCTTGTGGATCGCGGTTTCAAGCGTTTGCCAAAAGATGATGTTGATATTGATCAATTGCTGACGCAGATCATGGCGCGAAGTGCCAAATTGATGGCGCGCCAAAATCAGGTTTTGCCCGAATTGATTGGCTGTCTTCGCGATGAAAATATCCATGTTCTTTCGGATATCCCCGATGATGAGCAAGACCGGCTCTGGCTTGAAGATTGGTTCATTGATAATGTTCTGCCATTAATCACCCCGACAACGCTTGACCCATCTCACCCGTTTCCGTTTTTCCATAATGACGGCAAGGGCATGATGCTGGAATTGACCAGCCCGGACAGCAAGCCGATGCAAAGTGTGATTTTGCTACCGGCGAATTTGCCGCGTTTTGTCAAATTGCCCGGTGATGGGTTGCGGTTGCTTCTGGTCGAGGCGGTGATCCGTGCCAGCATTGTTAAAATCTATCCGCGCCATCAGCTTGTGTCGGCAGCGATGTTTAGCATCTTGCGTGATTCTGAAATCGAAATTGATGACGAAGCGAATGACCTGATTCATGAATTTGAAAATGCGCTTCGGGCGCGTCAACGTGGCAATGTGGTTTTATTGACCCTGTCAAAAGATGCGCCAAAACCAATCCGGCGTTTGCTGAAATCGGCAATGGGTATTGATGAAAATAATTTCTTTAATACCGATGGGCCAGTGGCGTTGAATAATTTTTCCGAATTGCTGGATTACATTCCCAAACATTTGCTGTTTCCGGCTTTTGCGCCGCGCTTTCCCCAGCGAATCAGGGATTTCAATGGTGATTGCTTTGCCGCAATCCGTAACAAGGATATCATTGTTCATCATCCTTATGAAAGTTTTGAAGTGGTGGTGCGCTATCTCCAGCAGGCTGCAACCGATCCTGATGTTTTGGCAATTCGCCAGACGCTGTATCGAACCACGTCAAATTCACCAATTGTAAAGGCGCTGATCCAAGCGGCCGAAAATGGCAAGACGGTTACGGCCGTGATCGAATTAAAGGCACGATTTGACGAGCGCAATAATATTCAGCTGGCGCGGGCGCTTGGCCGTGCTGGTGTGCAGGTTGCCTATGGCCTGACCGACCTGAAAATCCATCTTAAAATGTCGCTTGTTGTGCGGCGCGAACATGGCAAGCTGGTATCTTATACGCATGTCGGCACCGGCAATTACCACCCGATCACCGCTGGCATCTATACGGATCTGTCCTATTTCACCTGTGACAAGGATGTGGGGCGCGACGCCTATGAGATTTTCAAATATCTGACAAGCCATGTGCAGCCAGATAAATTGAAACGCAGCTTTGTTTCGCCGCATCAATCATTTCCCCAGTTAAAGCTTATGATTCTTGCCGAGATCGAAAATTGCAAAAATGGTCTTCCTTCAGGCATCTGGCTGAAATGCAATTCGCTTGTTGACCATCGCTTGATCGAATTACTGTATGAGGCCTCGCAAGCAGGCGTGCCGATTGAAATTTTGGCGCGTGGCATTTGCTGTTTGCGACCGGGCGTGGCTGGCCTGTCTGAAACCATTACGGTTCGGTCAATCATTGGCCGGTTCCTCGAACATGGGCGGATTTATGTTTTTGCCAATGGTGGTGAATTTCTATCTGACAAAAACACCGTGATGATTTCATCGGCCGATTTGATGCCGCGTAATCTGCGGCGCCGTGTTGAGTGTTTTATGCGGCTGGAAAATCCGACCATTCGCAAACAGGTGCTTCACCAAATTATGGTGGCGCTTCTTCGTGATGAAAAAAACGCTTGGTACTTGCAGCCTGATGGAAGTTATGTGCATCCTCAAACCGATGAGACGAGTTTCTCATGCCATGAATATTTCATGTCAAACCCTAGCCTGTCCGGGCTTGGCAGTTTGGCAGCCACGCAGGATAATGGTTAGGGAATTGGGACCGAAGCAATGAGCGCTGCTGCAAATCAATTGCCCATGACTGTTGCCGAACGGCTGTCGCATTTAGCCTATCAAGATGCTGTGCCACCAACCGCGCGCATTGCGGTGATTGATATTGGTTCTAACTCGGTTCGGCTAGTGATCTATGGCAAGAATGGTGCTTATCCGGCACCATTATTTGACGAACGATCAAATTGCCGGCTTGGTGCGGGGCTTGATGAAACCGGCATGCTTGCCAGTGACCGTATTGCGGTTGCTCTTGAAACCTTGACGCGGTTTGCCGCCATTATTCGTGCGATGAAGGTTGATAGCTGTTATCCGGTGGCAACCGCGGCGGTTCGGCGGGCGGGCAATGGTGATGAATTTCGCCGTCCTGCCGAGATTATTCTTGGCCAGCCAATTCAGGTTTTGTCGCAACAAGAAGAAGCAGCCCATGTGGCGCGTGGCCTGACCTTGAATGTGCCTGAGGCGAGTGGGTTGGTCGCCGATCTTGGGGGTGGCAGTATCGAAATTGTGGCATTGAAAAAAGGCGAGATTCGGCATTCAGTCAGTTTGAATTATGGCCATTTGTCAAATGCCGATGAGGCCGAAATCATTGCAGCATTCACGCAAATTGGCTGGATCAAAAGCTTTGCAGCCAAACAGCTATTCGGCGTTGGCGGTAGTTTTAGAGCGCTTGGTTCTGCCTTTATCGAACGCGAGGATTATCCCCTTCCAGTGCTTCATGGTCTCAAGATCAGCAGCGATATGGTAATGACGCTATGTGATGATTTTATCCAGCCCAATCCAGCGCTTGACGGTGTGCCGATGGCGCGGCGAAGCACCATGCCAATGGCGGCAAAAATCATTCGGGCGCTGGTTGATATTGCGGCAGTGCGCCGGGTGATTGTCAGCGGCACCAGCATTCGTGATGGCGTCGTTGCCATCAATGAGTTGAACGAAACCCAAAGAGCCGATTTTCTGGTGGCGATCAGTCAGGAAATTGCTGGCGCCAGCGGCCGGTTTGTTGGTGTGTCGGATGCGCTGAAACAATTTTTGCAGCCATTGACGATTGGCCGTAAACCTAGCTTTGCGCGGCTGCTTGATGTGGCCTGTAATCTTGCTGATATGTGTTGGCACGAACATAGCGATATGCGCGGTGATCTTGCCGCACGGCGAGTGCTTGGCCTGCCAGTGAATTGCATGACGCATAAGGAACGTATCTGGTTGGCAACGGTGCTGTATCACCGCTATGTTGGGCTAAAGCAGAACAAGCCGCACCCTGAAGAAATGGATAGCCTGCTTCGCACGAAACGGCGTGCCGAGGCGTTAACCGTTGGGCTTGCCTTGCGCTTTGCGCTGATTTTTAGTGCCGGAACATGCGATTATCTGAAAAATATCCGGCTTGAATGCCAGCCAGATGTGATGCGGTTGCATATTGATCCATCGGCGCGCGGCCTGTTTGATTCGCATTGCCAGCGACGGTTCGTTGATTTTGCAGCATCGGCAAATTGCAGTACCGAAGTGATTTATGACTAGGTTTTTGTGGCTTGTTGATGACCCGTCCAATACCCCCGGCCCAACACCAAATGAGAAATGATCATGTCACAAGATAGCCATACGCAATCGCCTATCAGCCAGATTGGTGACATGCTTGATGATGGGTTGATCCTGACTAATCTTGATGGGGTTATCCGGTCGGCAAATCCGGCGGCGGTGCGCTGGTTTGGCGAAAATCTGACCGGACAGATGATCTTTGATGTGATCAATCACCCCAATATTGGTGACTTGTTTGCCAAGGCAGCGGATGGTGCCAAGCGGTGCGAAATGCGCTATGAGCCAACCAATATCATTCAGCGCGAATTTCGAATGCGTCTGCAGCGGATTGGCGATCAATCGGTTGCGCTATTGTTTCTGGATATGACCCTGCAACGCAATCTGGAAAAGGTGCGGCGTGATTTCGTTGCCAATGTCAGCCATGAATTACGCTCGCCGCTCACCAGCCTTGCTGGGTTTGTGGAAACCATGCTGTCGGATGAAGTGCCCGATCCGGCGATGCGGATGCGGTTCTTGACGATCATGGATGAAGAAGCCAAACGCATGTCGCGGCTGATTGATGATCTATTGTCATTATCGCGCGTCGAGGTGGATGAACATATCATTCCCGACAATCGGGTGAATCTAGCTGAATTGCTGCATTCGGTCGGCGATAGCATGAGTGGTCGCGCGATGAAAAAGAATATGAATATCAAAATCACCCAGCCCGATGATGCACAATCGCACGCCGCGCTGCCGGTGATTTTCGGCAAACATGATGAGATTACCGAAGTGTTTGTTAATCTTTTGGAAAATGCGATCAAATACGGGTTTGATGGCAGTGATATTACGCTTGCCATCACGATGGTGGCACCGCGTCATGTGCGTATTGACGTTACCAACTTTGGTGAGGGAATCGAAGAACGCCATTTGCCACGCTTGACCGAACGTTTTTACCGTGTCGATAAAGCCCGATCACGCCAGATTGGCGGTACGGGTCTTGGGCTTGCCATTGTGAAACATATCGTCAACCGGCATCGCGGCAGCCTGTCAATCACCAGCACGCTTGGTGAAACAACAAAATTTTCGGTTGATTTGCCGCTGGCACCTGTGGTGACCCCGCAGTGATGATCCCGCAGTGATGATCCCGCAGTGATGATTTCCGTTTAACGCCCCGATCATGCTGCTAATCGGCACTAAATTTTCAAAAAAACCGACTTTGTCATAAAACTGTAACATCGCTGTCATTTAACTGTCGCAGTCAGTCGCTAAATCTGAACGCGATCAGACGATATGGATCGTTTGACGGATTGTGAATGTAGGAGAATGAGATGCGTTTTACCCCTTTGATTGCAGGCATGATTGCCAGCCTTGCCCTGTCAACCGCAGCGCAAGCAAGAGACCAGATTTCAATTGTCGGCTCGTCAACTGTCTATCCGTTTTCAACGATCGCCGCCGAAAAATTCGGTCAATCAAGCGGTTTTAAAACACCGGTTATCGAATCCACTGGAACTGGCGGCGGGATGAAGCTGTTCTGTAAAGGGATTGGAGTTGAATATCCCGATGTAACCAATGCATCGCGCGCAATCAAAAGCAAAGAAGCCAAGATGTGTGCTGACGCTGGTGTCGCTTTTCAAGAATTTATCGTTGGCAATGATGGAATCGCTTTTGCCAACAGCCTAAAGGGACAGCATTTTAAGATCTCGATTGCACATGTTGCCGCCGCATTGGCCGCTGAATTGCCATTTCAGGCCGATGGCGCATCAGATGCAACCCCGAACCAGCTAAAGACTTGGGCCGATGTTGATGCCTATACCGCCAAACGGATTGGCGGCGATCTTGCCGGTTTGCCAAATATTCCGGTTTCAATCATGGTTCCTCCGCCAACCTCAGGCACCCGTGATGCGATGGGCGAATTATTCATGAAACATGGCTGGAAAAAGCTTGGGCTTGACGGAAGCGGATATAAAAAGCTGCGCGAGGATGGTGCCGCCATTGAAGTTGGTGAAAATGATTCACTGATCATTGAAAAGCTTGTCGCTGACCAGAATATGTTTGGTGTGTTCGGCTATTCATTCTTTGATCAGAATCGTGACAAGGTGCAGGCCGCCCTTCTTGATGGTGTTGAGCTGAATTTTGAAAATGTTGCCTCATACAAATATCCGGCAGCACGCCCGCTGTTTTTCTATGTGAAAAAAGCACATGTTGGCGTGATTCCGGGTCTGAAAGAATTCATCAATGAATTTGTTTCGGAAAAAGCGATGGGACTTGATGGCTATCTGTTCCCAGCAGGTCTGGTGCCTCTATCAGAAGATGATTTTGCCAAGCAGGTTGCGGCGCGCGACGCGCTCTAGGCAAAGCCTAAAATAAAAACGGCATGCTACAAACGATGTTTCAGTTTGTGGCATGTCTTTTGTTTTGACCATTGGCATGCTAGGCAAAGATAGACGCTTGCCTGCCGTCAATGACCCAGGGTCTAGATGGCAATGCGGGTATTGTAAAATAGGGTAGGCGCCGGAAAAGGCATGTTTGATTTTAGGTTATGTAGGGCAGTATGAGTGATTTTCTTTCACCGAACCTCGTGGTTTTTGCGGCGACAATTGCGGCCGTATTTCTGTCATTTTATCTGGCAACTGGACGCGTTCGCAAACAAGCTATTGCCAGCCAGACCAAATCGCACTCGCTAAATCAATATTACGGATTCTATGTATCTTTATGGGTTCTGGTGCCGGCAATTTTACTGGCGTTGATCTGGATGTTTGCCGCTGATCCGATGCTGACAAGCGCGGCCAAGGCGCGGATGGTCGCCGCCTATCCGAACCTGCCGGACTCATTCCTGAATTTGAAAATGGCACAGCTTGTCAATATCGCTTCAGGCTATATCAAAGCACCTGACGCGGTGATGGCTGCGCAGGCCGAATTGCTTCGTGCCGCGCAGGCCTCGGCTGACCGCGCCCGTAGCCTGACTTTGGCGGCGGTGATGTGTGTCGGCTTTTTCTATGCCTTCCGGCGGGTGTCGCCCGAATTGCGCGCCCGCGTGCTGTGCGAGGCATTTTTACGCCGCTTATTCTTTTTATCGGCAGTTGTGGCAATTCTGACAACGATTGGCATCGTGGCGTCACTGCTGTTCGAGGCCGTTCGGTTTTTCCGCGAAATTTCGCTGTTTGATTTTTTCTTTGGCACGCATTGGTCGCCAATGACCGCGCTTCGCCCGGGTGACGCTGCGGCTGCAGACGAATTTGTGGCCGGATCAACAGGGTCATTTGGCATGGTTCCGGTGATGGCTGGCACCTTGCTGGTGGCGGTAATTGCGATGGCGGTGGCGGTGCCAATCGGGTTGTTTTCAGCCATCTATACATCTGAATTTGCCTCGCGGCGGGTGCGTAATATTGTCAAACCAACGCTTGAGGTTCTGGCCGGTGTGCCAACCGTTGTTTACGGGTTTTTTGCGGCGCTTACGGCGGCTCCTTTTTTCCGCGATCTTGGATTGTTTGTCGGGCTTGATGTGTCATCGCAAAGTGCGCTTGCCGCTGGCGGTGTGATGGGAATCATGATCATTCCGTTTATTTCCTCATTATCGGATGATGTGATTACGGCGGTGCCGCAATCATTGCGCGATGGTGCTTATGGGTTGGGAAGCACGCGAGGCGAAACCATCATAAGGGTTGTTTTGCCGGCCGCGTTCCCCGGCCTTGTCGGTGCCTTTTTATTGGCCATCAGCCGCGCGATCGGCGAAACCATGATTGTGGTCATGGCGGCAGGTGTTGCGGCAAACATGACGATCAACCCGCTTGAATCAGTGACCACTGTGACCGTTCAGATTGTCATGCTTTTGACCGGTGATAACGAATTTGACTCGGTGAAAACATTATCGGCCTTTGCGCTTGGCATAACTTTGTTTGTGATTACTTTGCTGCTGAATGTTGCCGCGCTGACCGCGTCACGCAGGTTAGGACAACGTTATGAATAACCCTATCGAAATGATCCAGCCTGATGCCGAAACCCAAGCGCGATTTGAAAAAATTGCGCAAGGCTTGAAAAAACGTCATGCCGCATCACGGCGGCTGAAAACCTATGGCATTATGGCGATTGTGACGGCAATCAGCTTTCTCGCGATCCTGCTGACAACGATCATCAGCAATGGCTATACCGCAATCCAGCAAACGGAATTGCAAATTGCGCTGACCATTCCAGCCGAAAAACTGCAAAATGACGATGGTACAATTGATCCGGTGAAGGCGCGTAAATTTAACTGGAACGGCCTGATCAAAAAAGCGTTCCGCGCCGAATTTCCAGATGTGACGGCGATGCTTGACCAGCGTGCGCTTGGTGAGATTCTGTCGAAAAATGCAGGCTATGACCTTCGTCGCCAAATCGAGGCAAAGGGGTCTATCCCCGTAGGCGAGACAAAGCTGTGGATCAAAACATCGGATGATGTCGATATGCTGATGAAGGGCCGGCTTGACCGCAACCTTGACGAATCCCAGCGCCGGTTATCCGATCAGCAAATTGGCTGGATTGATACTCTTGTCGCGGATGATCGTATCCGGCTTGTGTTTAATGATACATTTTTCACCGCGGCAGATTCGCGTGAGCCAGAAAGCGCTGGCGTCCTTGGCGCGACGGTTGGGTCGGCAATGGCATTATTCGTGACGGTGTTGCTGGCTTTGCCACTGGCTGTTATGGCGGCTGTCTATTTGGAATATTTTGCCCCGCCCGGCCGCGTGACCGATTTCATCGAAGTGAATATCAATAATCTGGCAGCTGTACCGTCAATCGTTTTTGGCCTTTTGGGTCTTGCGGTCTTTCTTGGGTTTTTTGGCATGCCGCGATCAGCCCCGCTGGTTGGCGGGATGGTGTTGGCGCTAATGACCTTGCCAACCATCATCATTGCCACACGCGCGTCAATTCGTGCCGTGCCAACCTCGATCCGTGATGCAGCGCTTGGGCTTGGGGCGTCACGCATGCAGGCCGCAATTGATCATGTTTTGCCGCTTGCCGCGCCGGGGATTTTAACCGGAACCATCATTGGCATCGCGCAGGCGCTTGGTGAAACCGCGCCGCTGATCATGATTGGCATGGTTGCTTTTATCGTTGATGTGCCAGCCACCCTAACCGATCCGGCAACGGCATTGCCGGTACAGATTTACATCTGGTCAGATAGTGCCGAACGCGCTTTTTACGAACGGTCGTCACTGGCAATTATGGTGCTTTTGACCTTTTTGATTACAATGAATATTTCGGCGGTTCTGTTGCGCCGGAAATTTGAGAAGAAGTGGTAACAAATTCGATGGATACAGTCGTGGATATGGCAAAAGCCATCAAAATTCAGGCCAAAGATGTCAATGTGTTTTATGGCGAAAAACAAGCCTTGAACAATGTGTCGATTGATATTGAAGATCGGTCGGTAACGGCATTTATTGGCCCGTCAGGTTGCGGCAAATCAACCTTTCTGCGCTGTTTTAACCGCATGAATGATGTCATCCCTAGCTGCCGTGTTGAAGGGTCGATCATGATGGGTGATGTTGATGTGAACAGCCCGCAAACCGATCCGGTTTTGCTTCGGGCGCGCATCGGGATGGTGTTTCAAAAACCGAACCCCTTTCCCAAAACAATTTTTGAAAATGTGGCCTATGGGCCGCGCATTCATGGGCTGGCACAAAGCAAAACCGAGCTTGATGACATGGTTGAAGACAGCCTGAAAAAAGCCGGTCTTTGGGGTGAGGTCGCCGACCGGCTTGCCGATCAGGCAACCGGCCTTTCGGGTGGCCAGCAACAGCGGCTTTGTATCGCGCGGGCGATTGCGGTTGGGCCGGATGTTCTGTTGATGGATGAGCCTTGTTCGGCGCTTGATCCGATTGCCACTTCGGTGATTGAGGAATTGATCAGTGAATTACAGCAGCGCTTTACCATTCTGATTGTCACCCATTCGATGCAGCAAGCGGCAAGGGTGTCGCAGAAAACCGCCTATTTCCATCTTGGAACACTGGTTGAATATGGCGATACAAAAGACGTGTTTACCTTGCCGAAAAACGAACAGACCGAAGCCTATATCTCTGGCAAAATTGGTTAGGAAAAATTATGGATACACAAAAACATATCAGCTCGGCTTTTGATCAGGATTTGATGATCCTGAATGATTCATTGCAACAGCTTGGCGATTTGGCATGCCAACAGCTTGAAGGCGCTATCGAAGGGCTGGCAATGCAAAATCAAGCCAATCTTGATAAGGTTATTAAAGGCGATGCCGCGCTTGATGCGCTTGAGGCCGAAATCAATGAAAAGGCGATTGAGGTCATTGCAATCCGCTCGCCGCGTGCCAAGGATTTGCGCTATGTTCTGGTGGCGTTGAAAGTGGCAACGATTCTTGAGCGCATGGGTGATTATTCCCGCAATATCGCCAACCGCACCAAGGTGATTATGACCGCTGGCAATGAAAATATCCCGGGTGTGAATATTGGCCGTATGGGTCAGGTGACGCAAGAAATGGTGCGTGACGCAATGAAATCCTATCAAAATCGCGATGCGGAAATGGCACTTGCCGTTTGGCGCCGTGATATCGAGGTGGATCATATGCATACCGCATTTCATAAAGAGGTCTTGGCCTCGATGTCGCGCAACCCGAATATGGTTGGTACTGGCGCACATCTTTTGTTTATCGCCAAAAATATTGAACGGATTGGCGATTATGCCACTGGCATTGCCGAACAGGTGCATTTCCTTGTTGAAGGCGCGATGCCTGACGAAGACCGGCCAAAAGCCGATAAAACCAGCAAGGTCGTTGGCACCTGATTTTGAGATAGAGAGAGATGCCGGTAAAAATCCTGATTGCCGATGATGAGCCGAACCAGTTGGAACTTTTGTCCTATAATCTGGTACAGGCCGGTTTTGACGTTGCGCAGGCACATGATGGCCAGGCTGCGATGACGATGATCGAGGATTGGCACCCTGATTTGGTGGTTCTTGACTGGATGATGCCGCATATGTCAGGGATTGAACTTTGCCGGATATTGCGGTCACGCACCGATACGAAATTACTGCCAATCATCATTCTCAGCGCCCGCGGTGAAGAAGGCGACCGCACGCTTGGGCTGGATACCGGGGCTGATGATTATATGTCGAAACCCTTTTCACCGCGCGAGCTGGTGTCGCGGGTCAAGGCGCTTTTACGGCGATCGCGTCCCGCCTTGATGAATGATGTTCTGGAATTCGAGGATTTACAGCTATTTCCAAGCCGGATGGAAGTGTTTCGTGGCGGCGTTCGGGTGGCGCTTGGGCCAAAGGAATATCAGCTTTTGTCGATCTTGATTGAACGTCCCGGTCAGGTGTTTAGCCGATCCCAGCTTCTTGACATGGTTTGGGGGCATGGCGTTTATGTTGAAGAGCGCACGGTTGACGTTCATTTAAGCCGGCTTCGCAAGGCGCTTGATCAGGCAGGTGATGCGCCATTGCCAAATCTGATCCGTACCGTGCGCGGCAGTGGCTATGCCCTTCAATCTGGATGAGTGGAAATGCAGGGTGATTGCCAAGCCTCGATAAAAACATTAGCAAGATCATCAGAATATTGTATCACCGGTCTAGACGGCGTGATGATAGGCCAACCAGATTAGCACCAGCTAGATCAGCACCCGCCAGATTAGTATCGCCAGATCGGCAATTAACAAGGTTTGAAAACATGGCCAAGACAACAAAGCGCGGCGCACCACGTCACGATAGCGACGCGCCAGCGCATTTCGTGCCGCTGGCGGTGATTATTGATGAATATGATGGCGTTCTTGGCCACTATATCAGCGCGACCGGTGCGGGTGATGTTGTGGTGACAATGCCGGTTACGGTTGATGTGGCACGCGAAGGCAAACAGAAATTTTTTGTTGCGGTTGCAGTTACAACGGCATTTGACGACCCCGAAGCCTTGTCGGATGAAATTGAACGAACCGCCCCAAAGGGTCATCGGCCGGTGTTTGCATGGGTTCCGGCCAATCTTTTTGGCCGTGATGATTTTGGTATTTTCATTGATGAAGTGCCAATTGGCGAAGTGTTGAAAAACAGCCTTGTGAATGAAGTGATCGAACAGGCCGCGATTGAGGCAACTGTTGTTGCACTCGGCAAGTAACCAACAATCGGCCGGTGCGTGATAACCTGTCATCCTTGGGTCATGTGAAAGAGCGGATGAAATGCCAACCATCTATATTGATGCAGATGCTTGTCCGGTAAAAGTCGAAGCCGAAGAGATTGCCAGCCGTCATCAGCTTCGTCTTGTGATTGTTTCAAATGGGGGCATTCGGCCATCGGCAAACCCGCTTGTCGAGCTGGTGATTGTCAGTGAAGGTGCCGATATGGCTGATAAATATATTGCCGATCAAGCGCATGAATGCGATATCGTGATCACGGGGGATATTCCGCTTGCGGCCAAGGTGCTTGGCAATGGTGCGGCGGCAATCCGGCATAATGGCGATGTCTTTACCAGTGCCAATATTGGTGGCCAGTTGGCAACCCGCGATTTGATGACCGATATTCGGGCGGCTGATCCCTTTTTGGTTCAATCTGGTCGCAAAGGCGGCAATGCGGCTTTTTCGGCCAAAGACCGGTCGCGGTTTCGCAATGCGCTTGAGGCGGAAATTCGCAAAGCCCAGTCTTTAGCCCTGCGGCGACCTTGATGATGGCGCGGCACCAACGCCTTGACAGCGTTTCGAGCAATAGCGCACCTGTTCCCAATCACGCGCCCATTTTTTGCGCCATTGGAACGGCCTGCCACAGCTAGCGCATATTTTTTCTGGCAGATTGGCTTTTTTTAACATTTTTGTCATATTCACAGGCTATGCACCGTTGCGGTTCGCGGCAAGGCCTATCATGCTCAGTCACGCTCATTAGAGCCAATCACGCCCATAAGGAAAAACAATGTCATCCATGCCGTTACATGTTTTATTTCTATGCACGGGCAATTCAGCGCGGTCATTGATTGCCGAAGGCGTGCTGCGCGCATTAGGCCACAAACAATTTCGTGCCTATTCGGCTGGCTCACAGCCAACGGGAAAACCAAACCCCTATGCGCTTCTGGTTCTTCAAGACCATGATATTGACGTTGATTTTGCCGCGTCGAAACGATGGGATGTCTTTGCTGGCGATGATGCGCCAAAGATGGATTTGATTGTCACGGTTTGCGATAATGCGGCTGGCGAGGCCTGTCCTATTTGGCCGGGTCATCCGCAGGTGGCGCATTGGGGCGTTGCCGACCCTGCCGCCATTGATGGCAGTCATGAAAAGATTGTTGCGGCCTTTCAAACCACCTATGAAGAAATGAGCAGCAGAATTCGTGCTTTGATCGCCAGCCACCCCACGACCGAAACGATTGGTGATCTGGCGCGGTCAATCGGCCAAAGCGAGGCGGAACATAATGACCCGAAATGATCTTTCAAAACGGTTATTCGCTGAATGGTTCGGAACATTGGCCTTGGTGGCGACGGTTGTTGGTTCGGGAATCATGGCCGAAACCTTGGCAAATAATAACGTTGCGCTGGCATTGCTTGGCAATACCATTGCAACCGGTGCCATTCTTGTTGTGCTAATCACCATGCTTGGGCCGGTATCTGGCGCGCATTTTAATCCGGCGGTCAGCGCTGCCTTTGCCCTGAAAGGGGCATTGTCAGGCAGGTTGGCACTGTTTTACATTATCTGTCAGATTGCTGGTGGCATTTGTGGCACCTTGTTGGCGCATTGGATGTTTGCTGCGCCAATCTTGCAGGACGCAACGAATCTTCGCAGCGGGATCCATCAATATGGATCGGAGTGGGTTGCCACTTTTGGCCTGTTAATGGTGATTTTTGGCGGCATCAGGCACCGGCCAGATGCGGTGGCTTGGATGGTTGGACTTTACATTACCGCCGCTTATTGGTTCACCGCCTCAACAAGCTTTGCCAACCCGGCCGTTACTATTGCGCGGTCATTGACTGACAGCTTTTCGGGCATCTATATGGGCGATATGCCATTTTTCATTTTGGCGCAAATGCTGGCTGTCTGGCCTGCTTGTCGGCTTGCTGGCTGGCTATTTGCACCGCGTGAGCAAAGCGATGATAAAGCCGCCTCGTAAAATAATGCTTTCCATTCGGGCGCATTGGCTATAGGAATGCGGCGCGGATAGAAATCGCCAACCCAAGAGACATTATATGACCCAAGAGCTACGCAATATAGCCATCATTGCCCATGTTGATCATGGCAAAACAACGCTAATTGATTCGATCATGAAACAAAGCGGCATGTTCCGCGAAAACCAGCAGGTTGATGAACGGCTGATGGATTCAGGCGATCTTGAAAAAGAACGCGGCATCACCATTCTTGCCAAGCCAACTTCGGTGACATGGAAAGATGTACGGATCAATATCATTGATACGCCTGGCCACGCTGATTTTGGCGGCGAGGTCGAGCGCGTTCTTGGCATGGCTGACGGGGTGATTTTGCTGACCGATGCTGCTGAAGGGCCAATGCCACAAACAAAATTTGTTCTTGGCAAAGCCTTGGCGCAAGGGCTGCGCCCGATTGTGATTATCAACAAGATTGACCGCAGTGATGGCCGCCCTGAAGAGGTGGTTAATGAAGTGTTTGATCTGTTTGTCGCGCTTGACGCATCTGAAGACCAGCTTGATTTTCCAATTCTCTACGCATCGGGCCGCAGCGGTTGGTGTGTTCGTGAACTGGAAGATCCGCGTGACAATTTGCATCCGCTTCTTGATGTTATTCTTGAACATGTTCGCCCGCCACAAGTCGATCAGGACGCGCCATTTGCGATGCTGGCAACTTTGCTTGACTCCGACCCCTATCTTGGCCGTTGCCTTGTTGGGCGCGTCGTTCAGGGCAGTGCTTCGGTCAATGAAAATGTCCGCGGTCTGAATCTTGACGGGAAAATTGTCGAAACCGGTCGTTTGACCAAACTGCTCAAATTCGAAGGCACCTCGCGCATTCCTGTCGATAAGGTTCAGGCTGGCGATATTGTTTGTATCGCTGGTTTGGCCAAAACATCGGTTTCTGACACGATCTGTTCGCCTGAAGTGACTGTACCATTGCAGTCAACGCCGATTGATCCGCCAACCATGTCGGTCACCATCACGGTGAATGATTCGCCATTGGCCGGACGTGAAGGCAAAAAAGTGACATCAACCGTTATTCGTGAACGGCTTTTGGCCGAAGCCGAAACCAATGTGGCGATCACTTTTGCCGAAAGTGGCAGTAAGGATTCGTTTGAGATTGGTGGCCGCGGCGAATTGCAATTGGGTGTGTTGATCGAAACCATGCGCCGCGAAGGGTTTGAATTAACCGTGTCGCGCCCGCGGGTTCTGTATCAAAATGACGAGTCGGGCAATCGGCTAGAGCCAATGGAAGAAGTGACGATTGACGTTGATGAGGAATTTGCCAGCACCGTTGTTGACAGCTTGAACCGCCGTAAGGGCGAGATGCTTGATATGCGTTCGGCTGGTGCGGGCAAAACCCGTCTTGTGTTCCGCGCACCGTCGCGTGGTTTGATTGGCTATCAAAGCCGATTTTTGACACAAACACGCGGCACTGGCGTGCTGAACCGTATCTTTGATTCCTATGCACCGCATAAAGGCCCGATTGAAGGCCGCCGCAATGGCGCGCTGATTTCGACTGATTCGGGTGTTGCTGTTGCTTATGCTTTGTTCAATCTGCAAGATCGCGGGCAAATGTTTGTGGCACCGCAAACCCCGGTTTATCAGGGTATGATCGTTGGCGAGCATAGCCGCGATAATGACCTTGAAATCAATGTATTAAAGGGAAAGCAACTGACCAATGTTCGGGCATCTGGCACCGATGAGGCGGTCAAGCTTGTGCCGCCGCGCCGCATGTCACTTGAACAGATGATGGCCTATATCAATGAAGATGAATTGCTTGAGGTCACACCGCTGAATTTGCGGCTTCGTAAGATGCATCTTTGCCCGCATGAGCGCAAGCGGGCGGCGCGCGCCTAAAGGCCTGTGCCCGATCATGCTGGTTGACGGCGTGTGGCCTATTCGTGCGCCGCATCAACTGGCATAATGACAAGCCGCAAATTAGCCGATATGATCCCTTTACAATAAACACGCTGTATGTCTTGGCCAGGAATGCAGCGTGTTGATCTATTTTTAAAAAGACAGACCGAGGACAAGATGATGGCAGGTGACGGTTTCAAGCATGTTTATGACAAGGCTGCGATGGCTCGGTCGGTGGCACGGATGCTTCTTGAAATTGACGCGGTTCTATTTCGTGCAGATGAGCCGTTCAAACTGACCTCGGGCATGATGAGCCCGGTCTATATTGACTGCCGCAAGATCATTTCTTTCCCGCGGATGCGGTCAGCCATGATGGATTATGGCGCAACGGTAATCTTAAATGATATCGGCTATGAATCACTTGATGCCTTGGCAGGCGGCGAGACAGCCGGTATTCCGTTTGCGGCATGGCTTGCCGAGCGAACCCATCTGCCGATGCAATATGTCCGCAAAAAGCCAAAAGGCTTTGGCCGTGATGCGCGGATCGAAGGCGATATTGCCGAAGGCCAGCGTATTTTGCTTGTCGAAGATCTGACAACCGATGGCGGCAGCAAGCTGAATTTTGTTGAGGCCATGCGCACCGCCGGTGCCGAAGTCGCGCATACATTCGTGATTTTCTATTACGATATTTTCAAAGATACACCCGCCCGCCTTGCCGAAGATGGCATCAGTCTTCACTATTTGGCGACATGGTGGGATGTTCTTGCCGAATGCAAGGACTCGAAAAGATTTGATCCGAAAACATTGGCCGCCGTCGAAGATTTTCTGAATAATCCGCGTGAATGGTCAAAGGCACATGGCGGCGTCTAGCTAATTTGATTTATCTTGCGCCTATTTTGCATTTCCATTTGCAACCATGGTTAAATCAAGCCCATGCTTTGTCGCGATTTTTTGCTAGCACCCAAAAGTGATTACGCAGAATAATTGGGCGAAACGGGCGGGAACCCTTTTTCCGCTGCAAGCATATTAGGTGCGGCCAATGGCGGATTTCGACTATATCATTATCGGTGCTGGATCGGCGGGATGCGTTCTTGCTAACCGCCTTAGCAGTAGCGGCAAATTCAAGGTGCTGCTGATCGAGGCTGGGCCGACTGATAACCGCTTTTGGGTCAAAACCCCAATTGGTTATGGCATGAGTTTCCATGATGAAACGATCAATTGGGCTTATCATACGATTCCTGAAACTGGCCTTGGCAATCGCCAGCTATATTGGCCGCGTGGCAAAATTCTTGGCGGGTCAAGCTCGATCAATGCGCTTGTCTATCATCATGGCCAGCCCGCCGATTATGATGATTGGGCGGCAGCAGGCAATCCGGGTTGGGACTATCATGCTATCAAACCGGTCTATGATGGGTTTGAGGATATTATTCGCGCCGATACGCAGCCCGCCCAAATAGGCAAATTGACGGTTAGTGATGTTGCCGATGAATATCACCCGCTAAAATCATATTTCTATGCAATGGCAAATGAAATGGGCTTGCAAAGCGACGCTGCCTGTCAATTGGATGGTGAGGGCATCTATCCCTATTTTATCACCACCCGCAAAGGCCAGCGTTGTTCATCATCACAAGCCTTTTTGACGCCAGCCCGCGGCCGCCCGAATTTAACCATCATGACCGACTCGATGGCAACGCGTATCGAAACCGCCGATGGGCGGGCTGTTGCGGTTCATGTGATGCAAAAGGGCAAGGCGATCCGTTTAGCGGCATCATGTGAAATCATCTTGTCGGCTGGCGCGGTAAATTCGCCCCAAATTCTGCAATTATCCGGCATTGGCTCGGGCGCGACCAGCCAGCGCCTTGGCATTGATGCGGTTCTTGATCAACCAAATGTCGGGCTGCATCTGTCCGATCATCTTGGCATCAATTATTACCAAAAGGCGAACCAGCCAACGCTGAACGCCATTCTTGGCAGTTGGCCGCGGGTGGCACTTGCTGGATTGCAATATCTTTTGCAGAAAAAAGGCCCGTTATCGCTTGGCGTTAACCAGCTTGGTGGGCTGCTTTGTGCGAAACCCAACGCGCCAAGACCCGATATGCAGATCTATATCAATCCCATCACCTATCGCCCTGCCCCGCAAGGCGGGCGTCGGCCCATTCTGCCCGACCGTGAATCAGGCTTTATTTTCAGCTTTAACGCCTGTCGTCCCTTTAGCACTGGCCAGATTGAAATTACCAACCCTGATTGGCGGCAGCCGCCGCGCATTGATGGCAATTACCTGTCAGATCAGCGTGATCTGGATGATGTGGTGGCGATGGCGCGTTTGATTGGCAAGATGCAGGATAGCGCCACAATAAAGGGGCTGTTGGCAGCGCCGTGTGAAACCGGACTATCGGCCATGTCAGATCAGGCCATCATTGATGATTTTCGGGACCGAAGCGGCACGGTTTTTCATCCCTGTGGCACTTGCCGCATGGGGCCAGATGCAGCGCATGCGGTTGTTGATCCGTCATTGCGGGTGCATGGCATTGACCGGCTGCGCATTGTTGATGCTTCGGTGTTTCCGAACATCACCTCGGCCAATTTGAATGCACCAACGATCATGCTGGCGCATAAGGCCGCCCAGCTAATCCTTGCGGCGCAAACCGGCTGATAAGACCAAGATTGATGGTAAAACTTGTTTAATGCTGGTTATTAAAGGCTGTTGGATGATGGTTTGTCTCAGGCGGGTTGCCTTGCGATAATGGTAAAATACGCCTATATAAACCTCACTGGTTAACTCTCGCGGGTGCCGCGAAAAAAGCAAGGCTTTAACAATGAAATCGAAATCCTCTTACCTGTTGGCAGGCGCGGTCGCGCTGGCGGTTGCTGGCTGGATGCTGTCGGGTGATTTGTTTGGCAAGGCTGATGGCACCGCATCACAAGATTCGGCATCGGCCACGTCAGTGACTGCCGCGCCAGCGGTAACCACCGAATCTGAATTGCCAGAAAATGGATTATTGGTGTCGGCTGTCGAGGTCAAGAATCAACCAATCACCCGCATTATTCGCGCAAGCGGTGTCAGCAAGGCCAAATTTGAAATGACCGTTTCGGCAAAGGCTGATGGACAGATCATTTCGCTTAATGCGGTCGAGGGTAATGATGTTGCCGCTGGCGATGTTTTGGTGCGGCTTGATACAGGCACGCTTGCCGAACAGATCAACGCTGCCAAGGCCAATCTTGAAGTTGCCAAACGCCGCCGCGAAGTGACCGAGCGTCTTGCCAAGGAAAATTTCAGTGCGCCGCTTGAACAGGCCGAGCGTGCGGCAGCCTATGCCACGGCCAAGGTCAATCTTCGGAAACTTGAAGAACAATTAAGTGATACGGTGATTGTTGCGCCGGTCTCGGGTCTTCTTGAAACCCTGCATGTCGAAAAGGGCGAGCGCGTGCGCCGTGATACTGCCACCGCAACGATTCTTGGCCTCGATGTTTTATCGGTCGTTGTTGCGGTTCCGCAAAATGAAGTGAGCCGGATCAAAATTGCCAGCAAGGTGAAAGTGCAAATCGCGGGCAATGGATCGCGTCACGGAATTGTGTCAAAAATTGCGTCAAAATCAAATCCGGCAACCCGTACATTTGATGTGACGATTGATCTGCCAAACCAAGACCGTAAATTACGCGCCGGAATGAGTGTCGAGGCAACAATTGATGCTGGCATTTTGCAGGCGTTTGCTATGTCACCAGCGCATTTATCAGTTGCCGAAAATGGCGTGTTAACAGCCAAAATTGCCGTTGATGGCAAGGCGGTGACATTGCCTGTCGAGGTTATTCGGGCAGGGGCGGAAACCGTATTTGTATCTGGCCTGCCGGATGATGCCATTTTGCTGACAGTTGGTCAGGGCTTTGTCGAGAATGGCGCAGCGGTCAATTACAAGCTTGCGAGCGCATCATGAATCAAATCATCGAGGCGGCATTTTCACGCGCAGGCGCCGTTTTGGTGGCTATGGTGATGCTGTTTGCCGTTGGCGTTTCTTCCTATTTTAGCATCCCAAAAGAAGCCAAACCCGATATTGATATTCCCGTGGCCTATGTGTCGGTATCTTATGATGGCATTTCGCCTGAAGATGCTGAACGGCTTTTGGTCAAGCCGCTGGAAAAACAGCTTCGTTCGGTCGAAGGGCTGGATAAAATGACTTCGGTTTCGGCCGAAGGCTATGGGTCGGTATCGCTGGAATTTGCCGCTGGTGAGGATATTGACAAAGCCATTGCCGATGTTCGCAAGGCGGTTGATGACGCCAAACCTGATTTGCCGCCTGATGCTGATGAACCAAAAGTGGTCGAAGTTAGCCTGTCGCTATTTCCAGTTTTGACTGCCGCCCTTTACGGGCCGGTTCCTGAACGCGAAATGGTGCAGGCGGCACGCCGGATTAAAGATCGGCTCGAAGCCTTGCCGGGTATTTTGAAAGTCGATATTGGCGGTGATCGCAAAGAGGTTCTGGAAATTCTGGTCGATGCAGCGGCGATGGAAGCCTATGGACTTGATCCGGCAGCAGTAACCCAGCTTGTTCGCAATAACAACCAGCTTGTGACCGCCGGTGCGATTGATGATGGCGGTGGACGTCTTGTGGTCAAAGTCCCGGGCATTTTGGAATCGGTTGATGATCTGATTAATATGCCGATCAAGGCAAAGAACGGAAACAGCATCCGGTTTGGCGATGTTGCCGTTGTGCGCCGGACATTCCAGCAGGCGCAAGGCTGGTCACGGGTCAATGGCGAAAAGGCCATTGTTCTTGATGTTCGCAAACGGGTGGGGTCAAACGTCATTGAAGTGGTTGAGGCGGCGCGTACGATCATTGATGCGGCTGCCCCGCAAATCAGCCCCGAGGTTAAAGTCAGCTATTTATTTGATGATTCAAAACAGGTTCGTAATCTGCTTCGCGACCTTGGGAATAATGTTGGCGCCGCGGTCATTATCGTGATGGTTGTTGTGCTTGCCACTTTGGGGCTTCGCAATGCAACCCTTGTTGGTCTTGCCATTCCCGGATCATTCTTTGTTGGCATCACGGCCCTAAATGCGCTTGGCATCACGATGAATATCGTTGTTTTGTTTTCGTTGATTCTTGTTGCTGGCATGCTTGTGGACGGGGTGATTGTCACCACGGAATATGCCGACCGACAAATCGCCATGGGGAAAAACCGGCGCGAGGCCTATAAGATTGGCGCGCAACGCATGGCATGGCCGATTATTTCGTCAACAATCACCACCTTGATGGTGTTTATGCCGCTATTATTCTGGCCAGGCATTGTTGGGCAATTTATGCAATATCTGCCAATGACGGTGATTGCGGTGTTGATTGCATCACTGCTGATGGCGCTGATTTTCATTCCGGTTCTTGGTGGCTTCATTGGGAAAAAGCGCATTGACTCAACTGCGATTTCCGCAACGGCACCGCGATTTTATCGGGCGATTTTGAAATTTGCCATCCACCGGCCGGCCATGGTGATGGTCAGTGTTGTTGGCTTTATGGTTGTGTCATTTTATGGCTATGCCTCGGCTGGTCTTGGTGTGTCTTTCTTTCCTGATATCGAGCCGGATCAAGCACAGGTGCAAGTGCTGGCACGCGGCGATCTGTCAGCCAAAGAACGCGACAAGCTGGTCAAAACCGCCGAAGACAGCATTTTGACGCAGCCCGGGATTCGTGATTTCTATGGCAAATCTTTCCGGTCGGGTGGGGCTGGTAATCAGGCACCGCGTGATTCGGTTGGCACGATTCGTACCGTTTTCGCCGATTGGCAGGAGCGTGACAAGGCCGAGGTTCTGATTGACGAGATGCGGGCGCGTGTTACCGCGCTTGCTGGTGCCGATTATAATATCCAGAAACAGCAGCAAGGCCCGGGGTCATCCCAGCCAATTCGTATTGATATTGTCGGCATTTCACTTGATGAGATCGGTGCGGCGACAAGCGATATGATCGCCAGAATGAATGAAATTGGTGGTTTCATTGATGTGACCGACAGTCGTCCCTTGCCCGGAACCGAATGGTCGCTTGTCACTGATCGCGATGCTGCCAGCCGTCATGGTGTTTCCATTTCTGGCCTTGGTATGATGATTAAAATGCTGACCCGCGGCATGCGCATTTCAGATTACCGGCCAGATGATTCAGAAGACGAGCTGGATGTCGTTATGCGCTTTATGGGCGATCAGCGTAATCTTGACCGGCTAAAAGAATTGCGCGTGCCAACAATGGATGGGTCTTATGTGCCGCTTTCGGTGTTTGCCAGCCTTGAACCACGGGTTAAGGGCGGTGATATCGAACGCAAAGATGGCCAGCGTTATATGTATATTCAATCGAGCGTCAAAACCGGCCTATTGCCTGCCGATATGATTGAAAAATTGCGTCAGTCCTTGGTGGAAAATCCGATCAAGAATGCGGTTGATGTCCAATTTGGCGGCGAGGGTGAAGATATTGCCGAAACGCAGAATTTTCTTGGCAAGGCGTTTGGCATTTCACTGTTGTTGATGGTGATCGTGCTGATGGTTCAGTTTAATTCGGGCTGGCAGGCGATTGTCACAATGTCGGCAATTATCCTATCGACAGGCGGGGTGTTTTTGGGGCTGTGGGTTAGCGGCCGCCCCTTTGGCATTGTCATGTCGGGGCTTGGCGTGATCGCGCTTGCCGGTATTGTGGTGAATAATAATATCGTTCTGATCGACACATTTAACGAATATCGCAAACGCGGCTATTCCCCGTCTGAAGCGGCGTTCCGGTCAGGGCTGGTTCGATTCCGGCCAGTTATCTTGACTGCGATTACGACCATTCTGGGTTTGATTCCGATGGTGTTTGAAATGACCATCATTCTGGTTGATCGGGAAATTCTGATTGGTGCGCCATCATCGCAATGGTGGACACAGCTATCAAGCACGATTGCTGGCGGCCTGACTTTTGCCACGATGCTTACTTTGGTGGCGACACCGGCAATGCTTGTTCTTGGCGCAAAACTGCCCGTTCTGCTTGGCAATGGCGCGCGCTTTTTCCAGCGCCAGCCGAAATCGGCATAAATCGACCCTTAATGCGATCTAGCCTTGGATGGGATTTAGCCGCGGATGACCGGCTCGCTTGCGGCGGCAATCGCCAATAGCCGGCGGTCATGCTGGCGTGATCCGATAAGCGAAACACCAACAGGGCCAGTGCCTGCCGGATGGCAGGGAATGGTGATTGTTGGCCGGTCAAGATAGTTAGAGATGGCCGTATTGCGAAGGCATTTGGCATTTTGCGTGGTCTTGGCCTGAATATCGCTAAGCGATGATAAGGCTGGTGGCAGTGCCGGTGATGTTGGCAGGATAAGCGCGTCATAGCCCCGAACAGCCGCTTGCACCGCCGCCCATATCCGTTTGCGTGTTGCGAACATCTCAATATATTCACTTGCCAGAATATCTTTGCCGCCTTGAATGCGAAAGGCGATCAGCGGGTCATATTGGTCGCCCTTGCCAGCTTCAAGATTTGACTGATGAAGATGATAGGCCTCGGCAGCAACAATGCTTTTGGTGTTGTTGCTTGGGCGCAAGGCTTCGATTTCGGCAAGGGTGATATCGCTGATATCAGCACCCGCAGCAGATAACCGGTCAATTGCCGCGGCAAAGCTGCTGGCGACATGCGGGTCAAGATCTTCGAAAAGGTATCCCTTTGGCAGGGCAAGTCGAAGACCTTTTACCGCAAAAGCCGGCTCATCTTCGCCTGATCCGCCAGCCATTAAACTGTCTAAAATGGCGCAGCAAGATACCGAATTTGCCATCGGCCCCGCCGCGTCAAAAGACCGTGATAGCGGAAAGATACCATCAGATGGCATGCGTGTTGTTGTTGGTTTCAGGCCAACAATACCGCAAAAGGCGGCTGGGGCGCGGGTCGATCCGCCAGTATCTGATCCAATTGTTGCTGGTGCCATGCCATCGCTGATTGAAACGGCGCTTCCAGATGATGACCCACCCGCCACACGGCCTTTGGTGATGTCATTCGGATCGCGTTCAAACGGGCAACGCGCATCACCATAATGGGCATTGGTGCCAAGACCGGAAAAGGCAAATTCGGTCATATTGGTGCGGCCAATCACGATAAATCCGGCGGCCTTTAATCGCGCCAGAACGGTTGCGTCACTGCTTGCCGGGGCGGCATCTTGCAAAATCTTTGATCCGGCGCGGGTGATAATGCCCGCCTCGTCAAACAGATCTTTGATTGACAGCGGAATCCCGGCAAAGGCCGGAAGGCTCCATCCCTGTTTGCGGGCATGATCAACAGCATCAGCCTCTTTGCGCGCACGGTCGTGATAGACCTCGATAAAGCTGCGCTGGCCTTCGCCATTGGGGTCATCAATCGCGGCCAGACAATCCTCGACAAGGGCGCGGGCGCCTTGTGAACCGGTTTGAAGCTGGGCGGCAAGGTCTTTTAGGGAATAGGTCATGGCAAGATATGGCTTTGCTGAAGGTGAAAATCACGCAATTTCTGGTGCGGGTGGGTTTTGTGAAACGCACTTGTGTTTAGTAAGTTTATTATGCCATCGTTTTGCGAGGCAAGATGTAAAATCAAAAAGGCCAATCGGGCCTGGTAGAAGGGGGGCATTATGAAAACACGCGCCGCAGTTGCAGTGGCAGCAGGCAAGCCGCTGGAGATTATGGAAGTTGATCTTGATGGGCCGCGCCAAGGTGAAGTGCTTGTTGAAATCATGGCAACCGGCATTTGTCATACTGATGAATTCACTCTGTCAGGGGCTGATCCTGAAGGCATGTTTCCGGCCATTCTAGGCCATGAAGGCGCGGGGATTGTTCGCGAGATCGGCGCTGGTGTAACCAGTGTTGCCGTTGGCGATCATGTGATCCCGCTTTATACGCCTGAATGCCGCGAATGTGATTACTGTCTTCACCCGAAAACCAATCTTTGTCAGGCCATCCGCACCACCCAAGGCCAAGGGGTGATGCCTGATGGCACCAGTCGCTTTTCGATAAAGGGCAAACCGATCCTGCATTATATGGGAACATCGACCTTTTCAAATTTCACCGTTCTGCCGGAAATCGCGCTTGCCAAGGTGAATAAGGCCGCGCCATTTGACAAGATTTGCTATATCGGTTGCGGCGTTACAACCGGCATTGGCGCGGTGATCAATACGGCCAAGGCTGAACTAGGCTGTGTTGCGGTGGTCTTTGGGCTTGGCGGTATCGGGCTGAATGTGATTCAAGGGCTTCGCATGATTGGCGCGCGGATGATCGTTGGCGTTGATATGAATGACAGCAAAAAAGCCTGGGGCGAAAAATTTGGCATGACGCATTTTGTCAATCCGTCAAAGGTCAAAGGCGATCTTGTTGGCCATCTTGTCGAATTGACCGGTGGCGGTGCTGATTATTCATTTGAATGTATCGGCAATGTTGAGGTTATGCGTCAGGCGCTTGAATGTGCGCATAAAGGATGGGGTGAATCGATCATCATTGGCGTTGCAGGTGCGGGTCAGGAAATCAGCACCCGCCCGTTCCAGCTAGTGACGGGGCGAAGCTGGCGTGGCACCGCCTTTGGGGGTGCGCGTGGCCGAACCGATGTGCCAAAGATTGTTGATTGGTATATGGATGGCAAGATCGATATCGACCCGATGATTACCCACACGCTGTCGCTTGATGAAATCAATAAGGGATTTGATCTGATGCATGCTGGCGAGTCAATTCGCTCGGTTGTGGTCTATTGATGGGCAAAGGCGCAGCCATTTGCTTGAGGCCAAAATACGCCTTTTACCGGACATTTGCGTTTGGCAATTTGAATGCTCTCAAAGGCGGCATAAATATCGATAAATGGAGGGCTGATGGCACCAGCATTTTCGAAGGCTGAATATGATGATCGGTTGCGCCGTGTCCGTCATGTGATGCGGGAACGTGGTCTTGACGCCATCATCATTGGTGACCCGTCAAATATAAATTGGCTATGTGGCTATGACGCTTGGTCTTTTTACACGCCGCAAATGATGCTTGTTGATCTTGATCGTGGCCCGTTCTGGATGGGGCGCGAAATGGATGCAGGGGCTGCCCGCTTTACCACCTATCTGACGGCCGATCAAATCATCCCCTATCCTGAAACTTTGGTTCAACGTCCCGATACGCATCCGGCGGTGTTTCTGGCCGATTGGATGGCAAAGGCTGGTTTTGCCAATGCAAAAATTGGCTATGAAAGCGATGTTTATTATTTATCGCCGCGCGCGCTTGCTGGTTTGCAGGACGGTATGCCAAAGGCGGTTTGGATTGATGCTGATTTGCTGGTCAATTGGGTTCGGCTTGTCAAAAGTGATGCCGAAATTGCCGTTATGCGCGAGGCGTCGCGTATTGCCGAAATCGCAATGCAAACCGCATGGGACGGGGCGCGCCCCGGTGTGCGGCAATGCGATCTGATGGCTGATGTGGTGGCAGCGCAAATTCGCGGCACCCCTGAATTCGGCGGCGACCAGACCGCGATTCACCCGTTGATTTTGGCTGGTGAGGCGGCGTCGACCGCGCATCCGCTTTGGAATGATAATGTTCTCGAAGATGGGCAGACCGTGGCATTTGAACTTGGCGGTTGCCGCAAACGCTATAATGTTGGGCTGGCGCGAACCGTGCATCTTGGCACGCCGTCACAACAGCTTCAAGAAACCGCAAAGGCGGTTGAAGAGGGCATGCATGCGGTGATGGCGGCTTTGCGCGCCGATGTGTTTGCCGGTGATGTTCATGCGGCATGGCAAAAGGTGCTTGATCGTTACGGGCTGGAAAAGAAAAGCCGCATTGGCTATTCGATTGGCGCTGCCTATGCCCCTGATTGGGGCGAACATACGCTTAGTTTCCGGCCAGATGAAAAAGTGCTGGTTCCCGAAAATGCCGTTGTTCATATCATTCTTGGCATGTGGATGGATGGCTGGGGCATGGAGCTTAGCGAGACCTTGCATGTGACCAAAACCGGCTGTGACAGGTTGGCTGATTTTCCACAACATGTTCATCTGGTGCAGCGATGACTGACCGGCTTGCCGCTGCTGAGGCGCTTTTGGCCGATCTTGTTGGCTTTGCCTCGATCAGTGGCCAGCCAAATGGTGAAATTGTCAATTACATCAAAACCTATCTTGAATCCTGTGGCGTCATTGTGCATCTCGATTCGCATGAAGATGGGCAAAGATTCAATCTTTTTGCCAGCATTGGCCCGCAAATTGATGGCGGTATTCTATTGTCGGGTCATCTTGATGTCGTGCCAGCCAATCCGGCGGGCTGGTCGCGTGATCCATTTGTTTTGCATAAACAGGATGGGCGGCTTTACGGGCGCGGCGCGGTCGATATGAAAGGGTTTCTGGCGATTGCGCTGGCGATGGTGCCTGCTTTTCAAGAGGCGGCAAGCCAGCTTGCCAAGCCTGTGCATCTTGCCTTTACCTTTGATGAAGAGGTTGGCAGTTTCGGTGCGGCGCAAATGCCGTCTTTGCTGGATCGGCTAGGCGTCAAACCGGCGATTGCCGTGATTGGTGAGCCAACCGGCATGAAACCATTTATTGGCCATAAAGGCGGGCTTGAACTGATTGCCGATATTCGCGGAACGGCGGGTCATGCCTCTGATCCGCGTGGTACGGTGAATACGCTTTATTACGCGGCGCGGCTGATTAACCACATTGAGGATAAGGCGCGATCATTGGCAAGCCAGCCGCGGCATGACACGCCGTTTGATCCACCATATACCACCATTTCGGTTGGTCATATCAAAGGCGGTGAAGCGCGAAACATCATTGCCGATCATTGCCGGTTTCTGTGGGAAATTCGCCCGCTTCCAGAAGATGACCCCTATGCCATTCTTGGCGAAATTCAGCAATTTGTTACCGCAGAGCTGTTGCCGGAAATGCAGGCGATCCACGGTGATGCTGGCATTGATCTGATTGTCGAGTCATGGTGTCCGGGCATGCAGGCGCGGGCTGGGTCACCGGCGGCCAATCTGGTGGCGCGGTTGTGGACAAATGAAACGCCCGATGTGGTGTCTTTTGGAACCGATGGCGGGCATTTTCAGGCGGCCGGGATTGAAACGATTGTGTTTGGGCCGGGCGGTATGGCGCAAATGCATCAACCTGACGAATTTATCGAAGTGACGGCGCTTGGCGATGGGCTGGGGTTTCTTGACCGGCTTTTAACGCATATGAAAGCGCCGCTTTAGCAGGAAAAGCCAATGCAATTTCGCCATATTCTGATCGCCCTGATCGTGCCGCTGACATGGGGCTTTGGCTTTACATTTGCCAAGGCCGGGCTTGGGCATTTTCCGCCATTGCTGTTAATGGGCATGCGGTTTGTGCTGGCAGCAATCGTGCTGGCATGGTTTGTGCCCTTGCCACGCGGGCATTTCTGGACCTTGTGCTGGATTTCGTTTATCGCCGCGACCTTACAATATGGGCTTACTTTTTCCGGCTTGGCGCTGATGGCGGCAACGCCAGCCGTCTTGCTGGTGCAAAGCGAGGTGATTTTTGGTGTGATCATCGCCGCCATTTTGCTTGGCGAGCGGCCAAGCCTTCGGCAAATTCTTGGCATTGTCATGGCGTCTTGCGGGGTTGTTGTTATTCTTGGTGCGCCCGCATTGGCGGGGCAATGGCTTGGCATCGGACTGGTGCTGTCAGGGGCGCTTGTTTGGGCATTTGGTCAGGTTCTGATCCGCCGCCTTGACGGGGCTTTGGGCGGGTTCCAGCTTACCGCATGGATTGGGGTTATGGCTGGTCCGCAAATGCTGCTGGCATCCTGTCTGATTGATGGCAATCCGCTACCCGCCATTCAGGCAGCGCCAATCGAAGCATGGCTTACGGTGATCTATCTTGGCGTGGTAATGACCGCAATTGGCTATTCGGCTTGGTATTATGTGCTGGCGCGTTATCCGGTGCCAATGGTGATGCCGGTCTTGCTTTTGCTGCCGGTTGCGGCAATTTTTGGTGCTGTGACGATGCTTGGCGAGGTGCCTGACCCGATGGTTCTTGCTGGTGGGATGGTGGTGATTTTCGGTGTTGGCGTGGTGGTGGTTGAACCGGCCTATCTGCTGGCATGGTGGCGCAAAAAAACCGGCTAGCCCCACATCAGGCCATGCCGGTTTTCAACTGCCAAACATCATCTGTTTGGGTTTATATGCTGTGCCCTTATCAGGCGCCGGTAAAGGCCTGCAATCCGGTTTGCGCCCGTCCTAGAATAAGCGCATGAACGTCATGCGTGCCTTCATAGGTGTTGACCGTTTCCAGATTAATCATATGCCGCATGATGTGATATTCCTCGGCAATGCCATTACCGCCATGCATGTCGCGCGATGTCCGCGCAATGGTGAGCGCCTTGCCACAATTATTGCGTTTGATCAGCGAAATATTTTCCGGCGCGCAATTATTCTCGTCAAGCAAACGGCCAACCCGAAGCGCGGCTTGCAGTCCGAGGGTAATTTCGGTCTGCATATCGGCAAGCTTCAGCTGGATAAGCTGATTGGCGGCAAGCGGCCGGTTAAACTGTTTGCGATCAAGCGTATATTGACGCGCTGCGTGCCAGCAGAATTCAGATGCGCCCATCACGCCCCAAGCAATGCCATAGCGCGCTTTGTTCAGGCAGGAAAATGGCCCTTTTAATCCGCTAACATTCGGCAAAAGATTATCCTCAGACACGAAGGCATTATCCATCTGGATCGAACCGGTAACTGACGCCCGAAGCGATAGCTTGCCCTCGATTTTGGGTGTGCTAAAGCCGCTGCCAGCCGTTTCACGCTCGACGATAAAGCCGCGGATTGCGCCATCAAGCTTGGCCCAGATAATGGCGATATCGGCATAGGGTGCGTTTGAAATCCAGGTTTTCGACCCTGACAAATGATAGCCGCCATCAGTCTTGACCGCCTTGGTTGTCATGCCGCCCGGGTCTGATCCGAAATCAGGCTCGGTCAGGCCAAAACAGCCAATCATCTCGCCGGTTGCCAATTTTGGCAGGAATTTATGTTTTTGCGCGTCACTGCCAAAACTATAGATCGGATGCATGACAAGTGATGATTGAACCGACATGGCTGAACGATAGCCAGAATCGACCCGCTCAATCTCGCGAGCAGCAAGACCATAGGCAACATGATTAACGCCAGCGCCGCCAAATTCTTCGGGGATTGTCGAACCAAGAAGGCCAAGCGCGCCCATATCTTTCAGCAAAGCTGGATCAAACGCCTCATCGCGGAAATCGCCAATGACGCGTGGCATCAGAATGTCATCGGCAAATGCCTTGGCGGCATCGCGAACCATACGTTCTTCATCGCTTAGCTGTGCCTCAAGGAAAAAAGGATCGTCCCACTGAAATTGTGGCTTTGAAGAGGTCATGTATCTGTCCTTGGATATCGGGGTTGATCATCGAAAAGCAGCAGTAAACCTACCCTATTTCAAAAGGGTTTGTCATCGTCTTATCAGCTATATTTTGACGCAGATGGGAAAAATATGATCGGTTGGCGTCACCGGATGCTGGGCATGGGGCTGGTGAATGGCTTGTAATTTGATGTTATTGTCATTAGAAAAGCCTAACAAAGCGGCAAGATAGCGCGAAATACCCGCATGCATTCACCATGATTGGGACTGGATAAAATGACTGATGATCTGATTATTGCCCCGTCGATTTTGGCTGCTGATTTCAGTCGGATTGGCGACGAGGTGAAAGCTGTTGATACGGCAGGTGCCGACTGGATTCACCTTGATGTCATGGATGGTCATTTTGTGCCAAACCTGACCTTTGGCCCGCCTTTGATCAAGGCTTTGCGCCCGCGTAGTCAGAAATGTTTTGATACGCATCTGATGGTGTCAAACCCTGATGCGCTATTGGCCGAATATGCCGCTGCCGGATCGGATATCATTACCGTTCATGCCGAAGCCTGCCCGCATCTTGACCGCAGTCTTAGCCATATCCGCGAGCTTGGCTGCAAAGCTGGTGTTTCGGTGAACCCGCATACGCCGATTGACGGTTTGCAGCATGTTCTTGACCGGCTGGATCTTATCCTTGTGATGACGGTCAATCCCGGATTCGGGGGGCAAAGCTTTATCAATGCTATGATCGACAAGATCGCCGCCGCCAAAGCGATGATTGGCAATCGTCCGATCACCATCGAGGTTGATGGCGGCGTAACGGCGGATAATGCTGGCAAGGTGGTGGCCGCAGGCGCGCGCGCGCTTGTTGCCGGTTCGGCCGTATTTAAAGGCGCATCCTATGCCGAAAATATCGCGGCAATTCGCGCTGCAGCTGGCTGATTTCGCATCACCAATGATATTGCCAATGATATTGCCAATGATTAGGGGGCGTGATGCGGCACCCCGAACAGCCTTGTTATCGCTTTCGACCATGGAGAATCCAAATGGGGTTATTAATTGACGGAAGCTGGTCAACGGCTTGGTATGATACCGAAAAGACCAATGGCAAATTTGTTCGTGAAGATGCCGGGTTTCGCCATTGGATAACCGCAGATGGTGCCGCTGGGCCAACGGGTAAGGCTGGTTTTAAAGCCGAATCCGGACGCTATCATCTTTATGTGTCGCATGCTTGCCCTTGGGCGCACCGGACGATGATTTTTCGTCATCTAAAGGCGCTTGATGCGCATATTACGGTTTCGGTTGTGCATCCGCTGATGTTGGATAATGGCTGGAGCTTTGCCACCGATGAATTCGCCACTGGCGACACGCTCTATCAAAGTGATTTTCTGTATCAAATTTACCAGAAATCCAAACCCGATGTGACGGGGCGGGTAACGGTGCCGGTGTTATGGGACAAACAAACCGAACAGATTGTTTCGAATGAATCATCAGAAATTATTCGCATGTTCAATTCGGCATTTGATGCGATTACCGGCAACCGACTAGATTTCTGGCCAGCGGCAAGCCGCAACGCCATTGAGATGATCAATGGTGATATTTACCAGCATATCAATAATGGCGTTTATCGCGCTGGATTTGCGACAAAGGCACCGGCTTATGATGAGGCGGTAACGGATCTGTTTGACGCGCTTGACCGTATCGAGGCGCGTTTGGGCGAAAACCGTTATCTTCTTGGCGATGATATCACCGAGGCAGATTGGCGGCTTTTCACCACATTGGTTCGGTTTGATCCGGTTTATGTTGGCCATTTCAAATGCAATTTACGGCGTATTGCCGATTATCCGGCCTTGTCGGGATATCTTCGCGAGCTGTATCAAATGCCCGGGATCTCTGAAACGGTGGTGATGCCGCATATCAAAACACATTACTATGCAAGCCACCGCAATCTGAACCCAACAGGCATTGTGCCAAAAGGCCCTGTTCTTGATTTTCTGACGCCGCATGGACGCCAGCGCTAGTCGCTTTGCGGCGTGGATGGTGATGTTTTTTTGCGGCGCGGGTCTATGCCAAGATGCGCTTCGCCGCGTTCGGCGGCAAGTCGCATTTGTTTTTGCCGTTCGGCAAAACGCGCTGCGCGGTCAGGATCAAGGTCGGGTTTACAATGTGGACAGCTAATGCCGTTTTCAAAATCGGGATGCGCCAGATCATCGGCCGATAGCGGCATACGGCAAGCATGACACATATCATAGCTTCCGGGCTGTAAATCATGATCAACCGCCACGCGCCCGTCAAAAACGAAACACTCGCCTTGCCATTGGCTGTTGGCGGCGGGGACATCTTCAAGATATTTCAAAATGCCGCCCTTGAGATGATAAACCTCGTCAAAACCCATATCCTGCATCAGCGCGCTGGCTTTTTCGCAGCGAATGCCGCCAGTGCAATACATTGCAACTTTCTTGGGACGGCGATCGGCAGGCTGATTGGCAAGCGAATGCGCCCAGTCGGGAAATTCGCGAAAATTTGTTGTCATGGGATCGACCGCGCCAGCAAACATGCCAATCGCGGTTTCATAGCTGTTGCGGGTATCAACAAGCAAAACATCCGGATCGGCAATCAGCCCGTTCCAATCTTTCGGGTCAACATAGGTTCCGGTGCGTTTGGCTGGATTAACCTCAGGACAGCCCATTGTCACAATTTCGCGCTTGGGACGCACTTTCATCCGCAGGAAGGGCTGATCAGGGCTAAATGAGAATTTTAGCGATAATTCATCAAACCGGCCATCAGCCTCTAACCAATTTAAAAATCGCGTCATACCGTCCCGCGGTGCGGCAATCGTGCCGTTGATGCCTTCTTCGGCTAAAAGAATCGTGCCAAGAATTTGGTTGTTATCACAAAGCTGCTGCAAGATTTGGCGCAACCCGTCGATATCGTCAAGCGAGACGAATTTATATAATGCCGCAACCACAAAGCCATCATTGGTTGTGCCAAGGCGGTCAAGCATCGCGTTCATTTCAGCGTTAAACGAGGTCATGGCGGCTCTTTAATGCAGTCATTTATGGGCTTTAAAGGCGCAAAATAACACTCTGCGGCGAACAAACCAATATCATTATTTTTATTGTTTTTTTTGCTTTGGCTATTTTTTTTATTGAGGCAAACTTGAAACATGCTAGCGTTTTGGATGTCTGTGGGGTGGCGTGCCAATCGTCATTTTTCAGTAATATCTTTGCAGGGCAGATTTTTGCCATCGTTAAGGGAGATGAATATGAAGACAACGACAAAAAATATTGTGTCAGCCAGCGTTGCGGCAGTTATGATGGGGGGCGCAAGCCTTGCGCATGCAGCTGATAGCGTCAATGTTGCATTTTTCCTAGAATGGGCAACACCAAATCAGATCGCCAAAGTCGACAAGGCTTATGATGATGCCATGGGTGTTGACGTCAAATGGACGAATTTTTCAACAGGCGTTCAAATGACTGAAGCCATGCTTGCTGGTGATATTGACATTGCCTATTCACAGGGTCTTGCCCCATTTGTGACCGCGATCCAGCAGGGCGCGCCGATCAAAATGGTATCGGTTGCGGTGATTTATGAAGCAAATGATTGCTTTGTGAAAAATGGTCTTGGCATTGATTCATCAAACGCATCTGAGCTTGAAGGCAGAACCGTTGCCGTGCCGTTGAACACAATGGCCGATTTTGCGTTCCGCAAATATATGCAGGTTCTCAATGTTGATACATCAACAATGAAGATTGTTGATCAGGCACCTGCCGATGGCGCGGTATCACTGGCCGAAGGCTCAGTTGATATGGCATGTATCTTTGGCGGTGACTCAGCGAAAAAAGCTGGCGAGGTTGGAGCCCCAATCATGTCATCACAGCAAAAGCGTGATGCCGGTATTGGCTCGTTTGACGTTGTGTCAGTGACTGAAAAATTCGCCACCGAAAATCCGGGCTTGTTGCGTACCTTCCTTGAGGTCACTCATGAGTCAAACGCAAACTGGACTGCAAGCGATGCGCAGTTGAAGAAAGTTGCTGCGGATGCCGGTATGGATGTTTCGACAACAAAGAACCAGATGTCTGGCTTTATCTTCCCAACAGCGGCCGAGCAGAAAGAGCAATTCTTCGGTTCTGACGGTGTTGCGGTTGCGGCTGCCGAGTCACTTGGTTTGGTCTTTAAGAAAGCTGGCGCATGGAATGTTGATCAAAAGATCAGCAAAGTCATCACCGGCGAATATCTTGACTAAACGCGAATTTTGAAAACAGGAAAAACAAGGCTTTTGCGAGCCTTGTTTTTCTACTTTGATAAAGGGGGTCACGCTTGGCTGATCTCAAATGCACAGATTTATGCATGACCTTTGCAAACCAGCAAACTGGCGCCAAGGTTGAAGCTTTAAAAGACATTAATTTCACTTTAAAAAAGGGCGAGCTGCTAAGTGTTCTCGGCCCGTCTGGCTGTGGCAAAACGACATTGCTGAACATGGTTGCCGGTTTCATCACCCCAACCAGCGGCCAGATTGCCGTTGGCGACCGCGTGATTGACGGCCCGGGTGCCGATCGCGGTATGGTGTTCCAGCAGGGCGCGCTTTTTGAATGGCTGACCGTTGCCAAAAATGTTGATTTCGGGCTGAGGATGCAAGGGGTTAGCGAGGCTGAGTCGCGTGATCAGGTGGAGAAATGGCTGGCAACTGTCGGCTTGCAGGGATTTGCCGATACGCCAACATATCAATTATCAGGTGGCATGCAGCAACGTGTGGCACTGGCGCGCTGTTTGGTGAATGATCCAGATGTGATTTTGATGGATGAACCGCTTGGCGCGCTTGATGCGCTGACACGCGAAAAGATGCAATCACTGGTTCTGGAATTATGGAAAAAAACCGGCAAGACCATCATCATCATTACGCATTCGGTTGAAGAAGCCTTATTGCTTGGCGAGCGTTTGTTTGTGATGGCACCGCGTCCGGGCCGAATCCACAAGGAATATCAGCTTCCTTTTGCGGAATGGGGGCTGAAACGCTCATTGCGCGATATTAAATTAGAGCCTGAATTTTCCACAGTTCGCGAAGAAATTCTAACCATGATCTGGAATATGGAAGAGGAGATTATGGGCGGTGCTTGATTGGCTTTCAGATAATCGTGCCTTGGTCGCGGCAGTCATCATCCTATGTCTGGTTGGCAGTTTTTTTGCCTCGATCTTTTATGGGTTAAAGCAAACCCGGCTTCGCGAAAAGGATCAGGTTTTTGGTGATCCGGAACGAACCGTTGGTGGCTGGTTCTGGGCGGTTTGCGGTGTATCAACATTGCTTCTTGTCTGGTTCTATTTTTCATGGGGCTCGGCGCGGGCATTTTTTCCGCAAGCGGCCAATGAATTATGTCAGGTTGCCAAACTGCATGAGGCGGTATCGCCGGTTACCTCATCGCTAGCAATTGAGTCACGCTATTCCAAATCGAAAACCTTGCTGGTGCGCAATTCACGCCAGCTTGATGAATTGCAGGCGCGGCTTCCGGTTAACGTCTTTTCGCCAGCCGATGCGGCGCGTGTGACGCTGGTCATGCAAAACACTCAGCAATTGATCAGCATGATGGCAACGCCAGATTTTGTTGATCAGAAAACAATTGCCGAAATTCAGGCCATCAAGGCTGGCTATGCGGCGATAACCAGTGAATTGGCCAATCCGAAAACGGGCTGGACAGCATCAGCTGAGGCGTTGGCACAGCCGTCATGGGGGATTACCGAGCCGGAAATTCCGATGCTGCCGGTTTCGGCAAAGGGCGCGATGTATGATGCGCTTGCCCGCGATGCCGCCGCCATATCAAAAGATTATTTGAAAATTCGTAATTTGGCACCAGCAGCACAAGCGCTGATTGCCGAAACCAAGGCAATGATTGCTGCGTTGAAAAAATCACCATCAACCGATGATGGCGACCCGCAAATTGTTAAGGAACGCGCCGATTACATGAAAGCGGTTGATCGTATTTTCAAGCGGATTGACGATGGCAAGATTTTCCCGGCTGAAGTCATGGCCGAAATGCAGGTTGCGGTTCAGACAATGCTTGATCAGGCCGAACGCTCAAAAGGCAGCCTTGGTATTGTCGAAATGCTGTTTTTCCCGGCTGGCGATATTGTGAAATCACGCACGCAATGCACCGAACAGGGACCTGGGCGCTGGTTGCCAAAGCCAACCGATGTTGTTGCCACGTTTTTTGCGCTGGCCAATCCTGATGTGGAAAATGGCGGCGGCTATAAAGGCACTACCTTATTATGGTGGAAATGGCTGCCAATTTCAGATGTTGTGTCCTTTGTGATTCCGGACGCGCTGATCGATCTTCTTCCCGGTGATTACGGCCGGCTGAATGATGATGGGCGGTTCGAACCGAATTACAAAGACTGGATGTTGGCGTTGGCGCAAGGCGATGTTTATCTTGGTGCGATACCAATGCTGGATGGGCATATCTGGGATTCGCTTTTCCGCGTTCTGGTGGCGATGTTCTTTGGCGTTTTGCTTGGTGTGCCACTTGGCATCTATATGGGGGTTTCGCGTTTTTGCAAATCCTTCTTTGATCCGATGATCGAACTTTACCGGCCAGTGCCACCCTTGGCATGGGCGCCATTGATCCTGACCATTTTCGGCATTCAGGATGATGGTAAAATCTTCCTTTTGTTCATGGTTGCGTTTGCCATTATGGTGATTTCGGCACGAACCGGCGCATCAGGGGCGCAATTGTCAAAAATCAGGGCATCACATTCGCTTGGTGCGAGTGACCGGCAGATCTTGCGCTATGTGATTTTACCGAATGCCTTGCCTGAAATCATGACGGGTATCCGCATTTCGATCGGTGTTTGCTGGGGAACGCTTGTGGCGGCTGAAATGCTTGCTGGCACAACGGGTGTTGGCTTTATCGAAAATGTCGCGCGAACAGTGTCAGATTATGAATTGATCTGGGTCACGATTTTGATCATGGGTAGTTTGGGTTTGATTTTCGATCTGATGATGCGCTGGGTTATTGGGCGGCTTATCCCATGGCGTGGCAAAGGCTGATCGCGGCTTTCACTTGTGATGATCTGGCCAAGTGGCCAAGGCGAGCTGGTGCCGCCTAGGCAGCGGCCCAGACCTCGGCAAGCCATGCATTTAGCATTGGCGCACCACCAAGGCCAATAAGCGTGCTTCGTGCCGTTGCGCTCGTGCCGTCAAGCGCCATGATTTTGCTGCTTACAGTGGCTTTTTTGAAAATCACGCCAACCGCTTTTGATCTTTCGCGCGCATAGCCTGATAGCGCCGAATCAAGATTATCATCCGCCATCCAGCGCAAAAGGCTGGCCGCATCAACAAGGCTTTGTCCGGCACCTTGTGCCAGATTAGGCGGGATCGGATGGGCGGCATCGCCCGCCAGCACTGTTCGGCCACGACGCCAGCAATCATGATAGGGATGCGCAGGAAGGGCTGTTTTGACCCATTTGATATCGGCATGGTCGCAAAGCTGGCCAACAATGTCATTACGCCCAAGATAGCGTTGCTGCCAGTCATCACCAGCCTTGGCCGCATCAAGCGTTAGCACCATATTCACATCTTTGCCGCCATGCAGCGGGTAATGCACGAAATGTGCGCCCTGACCAAGCCATAGATTGCAAAAGGGTTGGGAAAAAATGCGTGGCAAATCGGCGGTTTTGGCGACGGCACGCATAGCAACGCGTCCCTTATTGGGGGCGGTCTCCATGCCGCTATCCGTGCCATTGACATAATGGCGGCCAAAACCAGAAACGCCATCGGCGGCGATCAACGCATCGACAATATGCCGACCACCATCATCGGTTAGCATATGCACCGCCTTGCCCTGATCGGGGCCGCGCTGAACCACATGGGTGATATTGGCGGCGATATCGGTCATGCCGCTTAAGGCGCTGATTTCGGTTCTTAGAAGGCTGGCAAGATCGGCGCGTGACAGGCTGGCATAGGGTGACGCGCTTAGATCAAGGCTGGCAAGGGTTGCCGCTGATCGCATATCGCGAACCGTAATTGCCTGTAATGCGGTCGCCCGCGCGCGTGCCGCATCACCAAGCCCAAGTTGGTCAAGGGCTGCCCAGCCATTCGGCGCAATTTGTACCCCGCCTTGAAGCGTTGTTGCTGGCGTCCGGCCAGCAACAAGCAACAGTGGTTTTTGGTTGCGAAGAACGGCAAGCGCGGCCGCCAAACCGGCGATGCCGCTGCCGCTTACCGCGATCATTAGACGCTGGCTTCTAGGGCTTCGTCCAAGGTTTTGCGGAATTTATCGACAATCTCGTCAATATGTTTGCGCTCGGCAACAAAGGCCGGGGCAACAATCGCATTATCGCCAGTCCATTTCACATGAAGCCCGTTCCAGAACATATCTTTTTGCATCTGGCCACCGCGCCGTCCGGGGACGCCGTCAGAATGAACCTCGACACCGGCCATCAGGCCAATGCCGCGGATATCGGCAACAAGCGGATGATCTTGAAGCGTCCAGATGGCATCAAGGAAATAATCCTCAAGTGCCGCTGAGCGTTCAAAAATGCCCTCGCTTTCATAGATTTTCTGCGTTGCAATGCCCGCAGCACAAGCTGCCGGATGCGCCGAATAGGTGTAGCCATGGAAAAATTCAATGGCATTTTCGGGCGCAGCATTGGTGATGGTGTCATAAATTTCATCAGTCACGGCAACGCCGCCCATTGGAATGGAACCATTGGTCAGTGCCTTGGCCATGGTGATGATATCGGGGCGCACATTGAATTTCTGGGTGGCAAATGGGGTTCCCATACGGCCAAAGCCGGTGATGACCTCATCAAATACCAGCAACAATCCATGCTTATCACAAATCTCGCGGATTTTTTCCAGATAGCCAACTGGCGGAACCAAAGTTCCGGTTGATCCAGCAACAGGCTCGATAAAGACCGCAGCCAATGTTGAGCCACCAAGATTTTCGGCAATCCGCTCAAGATCCATGGCAAGTTCGGCACCGGTTTTTGGCTGGCCTTTGGCAAAGCGCTGATCTTCTTGCCATGTATGGCGGATCAGCGAGATATTTGGCAAAGTCAGGCCAAAGGTTTCGCGGTTGCGAACCATACCGGCAAGCGACACGCCGCCCATATTCACGCCGTGATAGGCACGTTCGCGGCTGATCAACCGATTCCGCTGTGCCTGACCTGCGGCACGCTGATAGGCCAGAATGACCTTGATCGCGGTCTCGATTGATTCGGATCCGGAATTGGTGAAAAACACATGGTTAAACTGATCGGGAAGAAGCCGGCAAACACGCTCGGCAAGGTCAAACGAGCCTGGATGGCCAAGCTGGAAATGCGGCGTATAGTCATTAGCCAGCATTTGCTGATAAACAGCTTCGGCAATTTCGCGGCGGCCATGGCCAAGCGGTGTACAGAACAAGGCCGATGATCCATCAATGATTTCGCCGCCCTTGTAATCCCACATATACATGCCTTCAGATTTGACAACGATACGCGGGTCTTTTTTGAAGTCGCGATTTGCCGAAAATGGCATCCAATGCGCTTCGAGTGAATTGACGTCATACGACATTTACCTGCTCCTTCTAAAAGCTGCGTCTGGCGCGGCATGATCATTTGTCTGGCGCAATAGCGGCAATAACGGCTATCGGCCTAAAAACCTTCTAACTCGGTGTATCACTTCTGGTGATCGTTGAAAATGCAATCTATTCGGCAATGTGCAAAGGCATGATAAGCCTAAAAGACGCTACCGTATCTGTAACAGTCTGACAAAAGCCATTCTTGACGGCAAGCCTTGTCTATGGAACCAGTTGCGGCATTGATTGGTACCAGTTATGATGATCGCAGCGTGAAACCATTTTGCCATTGCTGTTGAAATGGGTGGGCATTGCGCAAATTGACCAATTAACGGTGTTTTTATGAATGAAAATCTGACAATTGCGTTGGATCCGTCATCAGGGATCAGCCTTCAGGCGCAGATAAGGCAATCAATTGTTGAATTGATTCTCAATCATTCGATTTTGCCGGGTGACAAATTACCATCAAGCCGGATGTTGTCGCAGCAACTCAAAGTGTCACGCAATACCGTAATTTTTGCCTATCAGGCGCTTGTCGATACCGGCTATTTACAGCCGCGTGAACGGTCTGGCTATGTTGTCAGCGACGATGCGCCAACGACACGGCTTGTTGATACGCCGGGTGCCCAGCATCTTGATCATCAATTGGGTGACCATCAACGGGGTGATCAGCCCAACCCTGCGAGACATGATGATTCCGCGAGTGGCAAAATTGATTGGGGTACCAAGCTGGTGCAATCTTGCAGCTATATCCGGCCGGTGCAAAAGCCAGTCAATTGGCGCGAATATCGCTATCCGTTTGTTTATGGGCAGGTGGATGATGAATTATTTTCGCATTCTGAATGGCGTGATTGTGCGCGTCAGGCTCTAGGCATGCGGAATTTCAGCACGATGGTTGGTGATTTTGGCCAGCATGATGATCCGATGCTGGTCAATTACATCTGTTCACGAAGCTTGCCACGGCGGGGCATTAAGGCACGGCCCGAACAGATTTTGGTAACTTTGGGCGCGCAGAATGCACTTTATCTTGTTGCCCAATTGCTTGTCGATGCGTCCAAACATGTGGTGATCGAAAGCCCGTTTTATCCTGATTTGCGCGATATCTTATTACAGCGAACCCAGTCAATCACCGCCTTGCCGGTCGATTCAGGCGGGTTGATTCTCGATGAAGATGTGCTTCGGCATGCGGATTCGGTTTTTATTACGCCGTCACATCAATGTCCGACAACACATACCATGTCACCATCGCGTCGGCGGCAATTGCTTGATATGGCGGCGCAGCATGATTTGCTGATTATCGAAGATGATTACGAATTTGAAATGAATTTTCTGGAATCGCCAACACCGGCGCTAAAAGCCCAAGATACGGATGGCCGTGTGATCTATGTTGGCAGCTTGTCAAAATCGGTTTTTCCCGGATTGCGGCTTGGCTATATGGTGGCACCCGAAGGCTTGATCCAGCAGGCGCGCGCGCTTCGCCATTTGATTTTACGGCACCCGCCCGGTCATGCGCAGCGCACGCTGGCCTATTTTATGGCGCTTGGCCATTATGATGCGCAAATTCGCCGCCTTCGCCGCCATCTGGCCGAACGGCGACGGGTGTTGCAAGCGGCAATTGATGCCGAAGGGCTGTTTTCGCATAGCGCCGCGCATTTCGGTGGAACCAGCTTTTGGGTCAGTGGGCCTGATTGGCTTGATTCGCGTGTTTTGGCCGAGCGTGCCATGCAAGATGGTGTGTTGATCGAGGCTGGTGATGTGTTTTTCGACCGTGATACATCGCCGCTTAATTATTTCCGGCTTTCCTATTCGGCAATTTCGGCAGACCGTATTCCCGAGGGCATCGCGCGGCTTGCGGCAAGCATGCGAAAGTTAAAACCCTGATCAGCAAGCATCTGCGCTGCCATCGGGGGCGGCGCAACTGGTACCAGAAATAGCGTGATCTGGTTCCAATCGGCGCTTTAAGATCGGCGGCGAATATGGCATATAGAAATGGCTGGTAGGCATTGCGCTGTTCGTCCAGCACCGCTTGTCGAAACTTGATCTTGTAAAATCCAAAACGACGATGTCGCTGGATAGAAATTTATGCCTGTTTTGCAGGCGGTTCAAATGGGAATTGAATGACAAACCGCGCCGAAACTTCCAGCCCAATAGCAAGCCGTTTTCTGGCTACAGGTGATATGGCCTGTCCGCCGGAACTGCTGGATCTGGCCGCGTCATCTGCGCCCAAACCATTTGGATTTGTGCGCGCCATTGGCGGAGCGACATTGGAAACGGCACGCGCTGCCGCGGCGGCAAAATTGGCAGTGCCAATCCTGATTGGTGAGGCTGATATCATCAAACAAGATGCGGCTGCCATTGGCTGGGATCTTGATGGTGTTGAAATCATACCGGCCGAAGGCGAGGATGGGGCGATTGCCGCGGCGATTGCGCTTTTTGGCGAAGGGCGGGTTGCCGGTCTTGCCAAGGGTCAGCTTCATACCGATGTGTTTATGGGCGGCATTGTAAAACGCGCCGCTGGCATCCGCACTGGCAAACGGCTGGTGCATTTATTTGCCATGCTGCCGCCCAAAGGTGGCCGCCCGTTGCTGATCAGCGATGCTGCGGTCAATGTTGCCCCGGATATTGAAACCCGCGTCGAAGCGGCCTTGCATATGGCCGAAATGAGTCGCCGCCTCGGCCAGTCACGGCCGCGCATTGCCGTTTTATCGGCTACGGAATCAGTTTTGCCAGCGATGCCATCGAGCGGCGAGGCGGCGGAAATTGCCTTGCGGGCAAGCGCCATTGATGCCGAGGCCGATTTTGCAGGCCCGTTATCATTTGATCTGGCGGTATCGCCAAAAGCGGTTGCCATCAAGGGCGTTGACGGGCCCGTTGCCGGCATGGCCGACGGTCTTGTCGTGCCAGACATCGTGTCGGGCAATATCCTGTTTAAATCACTTGTCTGGTTTGGTGGCGGTCTTGCCGCCGGACTGGTTCTTGGCGGGGCAATCCCGATTATTTTGACAAGCCGGTCTGATCCGCCTGCCGCGCGGTTAGCATCTTTGGCATTGGCGGCAATTGCTGGTCGCGACGACGGCTGATTTTTTGGAGCGAAATTATGAGTGTTGAACCAATTGTCGAGTATTCGCCGAAAGTCGCGGATGAGGTTAAGAAAACCACATGCTATATGTGTGCATGCCGCTGCGGTATTAATGTTCATCTCCGTGATGGCAAAGTGCGCTATATTGAGGGCAACCGTGACCATCCGGTGAATAAGGGCGTTTTATGCGCCAAGGGGTCGGCAGGCATCATGCAGCATTATTCGCCAGCAAGATTGCGAAGCCCGCTTAAACGTGTTGGCCCGCGCGGCAGTGGCCAATTTGAAGAAATTAGCTGGGAAGAGGCGCTGACAACAGCGACGGGCTGGCTTGCCCCAATCCGCGAAACCGACCCGAAAAAGCTGGCGTTTTTTACTGGCCGTGACCAATCACAAGCCCTGACCGGCTGGTGGGCGCAGCAGTTTGGCACGCCGAATTTTGCCGCGCATGGCGGTTTTTGTTCGGTCAATATGGCGGCTGGTGGAATCTATACAATCGGCGGCGCTTTCTGGGAATTTGGGTCGCCTGATTGGGATCTGACTGAAATGTTCGTTCTGTTCGGCGTTGCCGAGGATCATGATTCAAACCCCATCAAAATGGGTCTTGGCAAATTGAAAAACCGTGGCAAGCGGGTGGTGTCGGTCAATCCGGTGCAAACGGGCTATGCCGCGATTTCCGATGATTGGTATGGTGTCACGCCGGGAACCGACGGGTTGCTGATCCTGTCACTTATTCGCGAATTGATGCTGTCGGGCAATATCGATGTTGATTATCTGCGCCGCTATACCAATGCGCCATGGCTGGTTATCCGCAATCCGGGGGCAGCCGATGATGGGCTGTTCCTTCGTGATGATGATGGCAAGCCGCAGATCCTCGATCGCAGCAGTGGCAAGCCGGTTGCCAGTAATAGCCGCGGTGCTGCGGCGCAATTGCAGGGTGAGGTCAAGCTGGATAATGGCGCGGTTGCCGTACCATCATTCATGTTGATGGCCGAAGCCTATCTTGATGATGCCTATAATCCTGATGTGATTGCTGGCAAGGTTGGCATTCCGGCAGCGCGGATTCGCCAGCTTGCGGCTGATCTGGCCGAAGCCGCCTTTGCCAAGGAAATTGTGATTAACCAGCCTTGGACCGACTGGAAGGGCGAACATCATGAAACGATGATTGGCCGTCCGGTTTCAATGCATGCGATGCGCGGCATCTCGGCGCATTCAAACGGGTTTCAGACCTGCCGTGCGCTTCATGTGTTGCAGTTGATTCTGGGATCGGTTGAAGTGCCCGGCGGTTTCCGCTTTAAGCCGCCCTATCCGAAACCCGCCGAAGTTCACCCAAAACCGGCAGGCAGACCCGATCAGGTTACCCCGGGCAAGCCGATGGCCGGTGCGCCGCTTGGCTATGTTCTGGGGCCAGATGATTTGATCATTGGCAAAGATGGTGCGCCACAGCGGATTGACAAGGCCTATAGCTGGGATGCGCCAATGTCGGCGCATGGCCTGATGCATATGGTGATTTCAAACGCCGTTGCCGGTGACCCTTATCCGGTGGATGTATTGTTCATGTATATGGCCAATATGGCGTGGAACTCATCGATGAATACGCGCGGTGTCATGGATATGCTAACCGCAAAGGATGACGAAACTGGCGAATATAAGATTCCAAAAATTATCTATTCCGATGCGTATCAATCGGAAATGGTTGCCTATGCTGATCTGATTCTTCCCGACACAACCTATCTTGAACGGCATGATGCAATCTCGCTTCTTGATCGGCCGATCTGTGAGGCTGATGGCGTTGCCGATGCCATTCGCTGGCCGGTTTTGCCGCCTGATCGTGATGTGCGCGGATTCCAATCGGTGCTTCTTGATATTGGCGCGCGGCTTGGCCTGCCCGGTATGGTGAATGAAGATGGCAGCGCAAAATATGCCGATTATGGTGATTATATCGTCAATCACGAGCGCAAGCCGGGGATTGGCCCATTGGCCGGTTTCCGTGGTGAAAATGGCAAGGCTGAAGGGCGCGGATCACCCAATCCGGCGCAGCTTGATGCCTATATCGAAAATGGCGGTTTCTGGCATACTGAAATTCCGGATGCGGCGAAATATTATAAGATGGCAAATATGGCCTATCAGGAATTCGCCGTTGAAATGGGCTTTTTCGACAGCCCGCAGCCATATGATTTCCAGATCTATTCTGAAGTGTTGCAGAAATTCCGTCTTGCCGCCGAAGGGCATGGTGACGTTCAGCCGCCCGAACATTTGCGGGCGCGGGTCAAACAATGTTTTACCCCATTACCAAGCTGGTACCCGCCATTTGAAGGCAGCGCCATTGACGAGGATGAATTCCCGATTCATGCGCTGACCCAGCGGCCAATGGCAATGTATCATTCATGGGGATCGCAAAATCCATGGTTGCGGCAAATTCATGGTCATAACCCGATGTTTCTGTCGCAAACACTTGCCAGCAAGATTGGTGTTGGCGAAGGCGATTGGATTTGGGTGACCTCGCATCACGGAAAAATTCGGGTTCCCGTGGCCATCATGGAAGGCGTCAACGAACATACAATCTGGACATGGAATGCGATTGGCAAACGCAAAGGTGCGTGGCAATTAGATGCTGATGCGCCTGAGGTCAAAAAGGGCTTTTTGCTGAATCATCTCATTCACGAATTGTTGCCACCAAAAGGCGATGGCATGCGCTGGGCAAATTCGGATCCGATTACCGGACAGGCCGCTTGGTTTGATTTGCGCGTCAAAATCGAGGCTGCGGCAGCAGATGAGCCTGCCGAGGTTGCCCCGCAATTTGATCAGATTGCATCCCCGCCCGGCCTGACCAAACCCGAAGCGATGCTTCGTTATGGCCTTGAATGGACCAAATCGGCCACCAAACAATCAAAGAAAGGCCAGTGATATGACAAGTTTACCTGAACCATCGGCCATTAAGCTTGGCCTTGTCATCGACCTAGATATCTGTGTTGGCTGTCAGGCTTGTGTGGTGAATTGCAAAGAATGGAATACATCGGGCTATGGTGCGCCCCTGTCTGATTCGGATGCCTATGGCGCCCAGCCAAGTGGGGCATGGCTAAACCGCGTCCATGCTTTTGAGGCTGGCACAGGTGCCGATGCCAAGGTTGTGCATTTTCCGAAATCTTGCCTTCATTGCGAAGATGCGCCTTGTGTAACCGTCTGTCCAACCGGTGCCTCGTTCAAACGCAGTGAAGATGGCATTGTTCTGGTGAATGAAGATTGGTGCATTGGCTGCGGTCTTTGTGCATGGTCATGTCCTTATGGCGCGCGTGAAATGGATCCGGCCGAAGGGGTTATGAAAAAATGCACCCTTTGCGTTGACCGGATTTATAACGAAAATCTGCCAAGCGAGGATCAGGTGCCAGCTTGTGTTCGCACCTGCCCAACCAATGCACGTCATTATGGCGATCTTGGTGATCCGAATTCGGAAGTCAGCCTGCTTGTCGCCGCGCGTGGCGGGGTCGATTTGATGCCCGAACAAAACACCAAGCCGGTGAATAAATATCTGCCGCCGCGGCCACGTCGTGCGGCAAATGATACCCCGATGTCACTATTGGCAATGGCCGATGAGGCAACGCCGTCCGGTTTCTGGAAATGGGTCGATTCAACTTTGGAAAAGCTGGGGTAAGTAAGATGCGTCCTGCCTGGTCAATTATTTTCTTTACGTCGATTTCCGGTCTTGGCTTTGGCCTTGCCGCCTGGGTGGTTCTTGGGTTTATCGATCTTGTTCACCCGCAACAGATTTTTGGTGTTGGCGGTCTGGTAATGCTGCTCATCGGTGCGGGGCTGCTTAGCTCGACATTGCATCTTGGGCATCCTGAACGCGCTTGGCGCGCGCTAAGCCAGTGGCGCAGTAGCTGGCTGTCACGCGAAGGCGTGCTGGCGGTGCTGGCGATGTTGGCGCTTGCGGGTTGGGGATGGCATGTTTTTGCCATCGGGACGCCGCCATTATGGGCGAATATCGCTGCGGCTTTGCTGATGGCGGTAACGGTCTATGCCACCTCGATGATTTATGCATCTTTGAAAACCGTGGCGCGTTGGCATCACCCGCTGACACCGATCTGCTATTTGATGTTTGCTGCGGCTGGTGGTCTTTTGGCGATATTATGGCTTCAGGCCTTTTTGGGTCAGGGTCAAAGCAACGCTTTTGAACTGGCGGTTTTGCTGGCGCTGGCCTCAGCATGGGGGGTCAAGCTTGTTTGGTGGCAGATCGCCGGTGCCAATGGATCGGGAAGTACGCTGGCGTCGGCAACGGGTCTTGCTGGGCTTGGCGAGGTGCGAAGCATTATGCCGCCGCATACGTCAGAAAATTATCTTCAGCATGAAATGGGCTTTGTCATTGCGCGGAAACATGCCAGCCGTTTGCGGCTAGTCGCGCTTGGTCTTGGTGGCATTTTGCCATGTCTTTTGGTGATTATCGATGGTGGTTCGGCGATGGGCATTGGGCTGGCTTTATTGCTTCATATGGCAGGCGTGTTTGTCGAACGCTGGCTGTTTTTCGCCGAAGCCAAACATACGGTCAGCATCTATTACGGCCATCAGCATTAAGCCGAATATTGGCAAGCCGTAACATCACGGCGATAACAGATATTAAAACCGGCCTAAGGCCGGTTTTTTTACGGCCATATGCCTATCCTATGGCGGCTTGTCTGGTGCGGTGCCTATCTGCTGGTGCCTTTCGACTAGCGCATGGCCAGTGGTAGCATCGTTCACTCCCATAAGATTGGCTCCCATAAGATTGGCTCCTACAGGATTGAGCATCAGGGGTTTGTGGGGGCGTCATCATATGCCGGTGCTATGCCAAAGCTGCAGAGTGGTGCGCGGTGTTGCGCGGTGATGTGAGGCGGCTAGGTTTGGCGTGCTGTTGTGCCGAACCACGACCCCAAAGATCATCACTTTAAAAATCATTGCCCAAAAGATCATTACGGCCAAAATCGTTACCACCAAACCCCTTCGTTTCGGGGGCGGTGCCGTTGCCCTAATCCGCGTCAATTGCGCCCATAAAAAAACCGGCTCTGTCGCCAGAGCCGGTTTCATATTTACTGATCTAAGGCGATCACACCAGAAGCGGTGCAATCACAAGGCTAACAATGGCCATCACATTGATCAGGATGTTCATTGCAGGGCCTGAAGTGTCTTTCAGCGGGTCGCCAACTGTATCGCCAACGACGGCCGCTTTATGGACGTCAGAACCTTTGCCGCCAAGGTTGCCCTTTTCGACATATTTCTTGGCATTGTCCCAAGCACCACCGGCATTGGCCATCATCAGCGCCATCATCACACAGCAAACCAATGCACCAGCAAGCGTGCCGCCAAGTGCCTTTGGTCCAAGACCAAAGCCGATAACAACAGGTGCCAACACAGCCATTGATCCTGGAAGGATCATTTTGCGAAGCGCAGCGCGGGTCGCAATGTCAACACAACGTGCTGTATCTGGCTTGGCAGTCCCTTCGAGAAGCCCCGGGATTTCTTTGAACTGACGGCGAACTTCGACAATCATGTCAAAAGCTGCATCACCAACCGCAGTCATTGTCATTGCACTGACAAGGAATGGGAAGATGCCGCCAATGAACATGCCGCAAAGCACCATCGGGTCATTGATCGCAAGAACAAAATCTGGATCACCATTGCTGATCTTGGCGATGTAGGCACTGATCAGCGCTAGTGCGGCAAGCGCCGCAGCACTGATGGCAAAGCCTTTACCAATCGCCGCAGTTGAGTTGCCAACTTCGTCAAGTGAGTCGGTGATTTCACGGGTTTCTTTACCCATATTTGCCATTTCGGCGATACCACCAGCATTATCGGCAACCGGGCCATAGGCATCAATCGCCATGGTGATACCAACAGTTGACAGCATGCCGACAGCAGCAAGACCAACACCATACAGGCCAGCGGCCGCATTGGCGCAATAGATGATGGCAGCAATCGTCAGAGCCGGAATGGCAACCGACTGCATGCCTGTGGCCAAACCTGAAATCATCACTGTTGCTGGGCCAGTTTCACCGTCTTTCGCAATTTTACGAACCGGTGCACCGCCTGTGTAATATTCGGTAACGAGGCCAACGACAATGCCGCCGATCGCACCAACCAGAACAGCGATCCAAATACCATTGGCACCGCCCATGGCTTGGATGAGGAAATAGGCACCGCCGATAAAGATAACGGCCGAACCGATTGTACCAAAGCGCAAGGCAACATCGGCACTTTTGTTTGAGAAAAGCTTCACTGCAAAAATACCAGCAAGCGAACAAAGCAGGCCAAGTGACGCAAGCGCCAAAGGCATGAATTGAAGAACCGCCTGGTTACCACCAAGGCGGGCGATGTTTTCAAGTGACATTGACGCGGCAAGCGCGATCGATGCAATCATTGCACCACAATATGATTCAAAAATATCTGAACCCATACCGGCGACGTCACCAACATTGTCACCAACATTGTCGGCGATAACCGCTGGGTTACGAGGATCATCCTCAGGAATGCCTGCTTCAACCTTACCAACAAGGTCGGCGCCCACATCGGCACTTTTGGTAAAGATACCACCACCAACACGGCTAAACAGGGCAACTGATGAGCCACCCATTGCAAAACCCTCGATGGCTTCGATGCCATGCACAGTGCCGCCCATGAAGAAGTAAAGTGTGCCAATGCCAAGAAGACCCATAGACGCCACGGTAAGACCCATGATTGAACCGCCAAAAAAGGCAACGTTCAGGGCAGCGGCTGCACCTTTTGTATTCGCGGCAACGGCGGTTCTAACATTTGCCTTGGTTGCTGAATACATACCAATGTAACCAGCTACACCAGAACAAAGCGCGCCGAGCGTGAAGGAGATAGCCGTGTCAGCACCGAGGCTGGCATAAAGAGCGACAATACAGATAAGGCAGAAAATTGCCAAACGCTTGTATTCGCTGGCCATAAAGACCATTGCGCCGAGATGAATTTCATCGGCAATTTCCTTGACTCTGCCTTCGCCCGAGGGTGTTTTGAGAATATTGACGTAAATCAATAAGGCAGCGATCATACCGAATGCACCAAAGGTGATCGGCAGAATTGCATTTGTAAGCATGAAAGGATCCTCTTGCTTGATAAAGATGTGCGCAATGCCCTGCCAAAAGCTGGGGCGGCGCGAAACCGCCGCGTTTATAACGGTAATGAAGCATAGTGTAAACCATAGAATATTCTTGGTTTGCCAAGCATTTGGATTGCTGGTGAAAGCCGTTATTGGTTTGTGCATATTTGACCTGCTATGACGATGCAATTTGCCTTGAATTTTGTCCTTTTACGGCGTCAAATGGCGAAAATTTGGAAAAGAGACAAGATGGGCGATTTTGACAGTGAAGCGTGGCTTGCGCGCAACCCGGAAATTGGCAATCTGCGTGCCGCGATTTTTGATCTGAATGGCGTTTTGCGGGGCAAGCGCTTGCCGCGCAACCAGCTGAAAAAAGCGATCAATGGTGGGATTCGGATGCCGCTATCATCGGCCAATCTTGATATCTGGGGGCGTGATATCGCCAACAGTAAATGGGTTTTTGAAACCGGTGACTCAGATGGTGGCTGTTTCTGGACTGGACGCGGCCCATTGCCAATGCCCTGGACCGAACAAACAACGGCACTGGTGCCATTGAGCCTGATGGATAATGACGGCAAACCATTTGCCGGTGACGCCCGTAATGCGCTTGGTATGATCTTGGATCGGTTTGCCGCGCTTGATCTTCATCCGGTTGTTGGTTTTGAAATGGAATTCTATCTTGCCGATCCGCAAGGTGGTAACGATGGCCAGCCCGATGCGCCAGCGTCACCTTTAACCGGTGCCAAGCCAATCCGTGATGGTGCCTTGGCGATTGACGAGGTCAATGACCATGATTCCCTGATCAATGAAATCTACGCTGCCTGTAAATTGCAGATGATCGAGGCTGACACAACGATCAGCGAGGCCGGTCTTGGCCAGTTTGAGATCAATCTTGTGCATTCGCATGATGCGATGAAGGCGGCTGATGATGCGGCTTTTTTCAAACAGATTGCCAAAGGGGTCGCCCGCAAATACGGACTTGCCGCCAGCTTTATGGCCAAGCCCTATGCCGATCGCCCGGGCAATGGCATGCATCTTCATATCAGCCTGTTAGACGGCAAGGGCAAAAATGTTTTTGACGATGGCAGTGATGCTGGCAGCCCAATTCTTGGCCATGCGCTTGCCGGTGCCCTTGCTGGCCTTGCTGATTCCATGTTGATCTTTGCGCCGCATCAAAATTCTTATCGCCGTTTTGCCATCGAATCGCACGCACCAATGGCGGTTTGTTGGGGATATGAAAATCGCACGGCGGCGCTTCGTGTTCCGCTTGGCCCACCAAGCCAGCGCCGGGTCGAACATCGCGTTTCGGGCGCTGATGCCAACCCATATCTTGTGCTTGCCGCAATTTTAGGGGCGATTTTGACCGGTCTGGAGGATCAAAAGCCACCACCACCGCCGATTACGTCAAGTTCCTATGCGCTTGATCTGCCGACATTGCCGTCAAGCTGGGACGATGCGATTAACCATTTTACCAACAGCGCGGTCATTTCGCGGATTTTGCCTGAAACTTTGCGTGATATGTTGATCGGTTGCAAAATACAGGAATTGCAGCGGTTTTCAGGTGACATTTCGCCATTTGAATATCACAGTTACCTCGATCAGGTGTGATTGATTTCACGATCATGGTGACAGATATTATAATGGTGGCAGTGAGTGGGTGCCCTTTTTTACGGTGACTAAATAAGGAAATCGTGATTTGTCCGAACCGCGCAAGCAAGACGGTATCGCGTCAAATCACCAACATGGAGGAGAAAATGAGAAATATCATATTGCTGGCGGTTGCCGGTGTTCTGTCTGCTGGAACTGCCCATGCCGATGGGAAATTGAATATTTATAACTGGTCGGATTATATTGCCGAGGACACGATTGCCAATTTCAAGGCTGAAACCGGCATTGACGTGACCTATGATGTTTATGATTCAAACGAAATTCTCGAAGCCAAAATGTCAGCTGGATCATCTGGCTATGACCTTGTTGTGCCAACCGCTGATTTTCTGGCGCGTGGACGCCAAGCCGGCGTTTATGCCGAAATGGATTTTAGCCGCATTCCAAACGCGAAAAACCAAAGCGCGCAGGTTCAAGGCCTCGCCAATAAACAGATGCAGGACGATAAATCAGGTCTTGTCTATATGTGGGGCACAACCGGCATCGCCTATAATGAAAAGAAAATTGCCGAACGCCTTGGTGACAATGCACCAACCGATAGCTGGTCATTGATTCTTGACCCAGCCAATGCGGCCAAGCTTGCCGATTGCGGCATTGCCATTCTTGATGCGCCAACCGATGTTCTGCCAAATGTCATTTCCTATTTGGGCAAGCCGGGTAATTCTACCGATCCCAAATTATTTGAGCAGGCTGGTGAGGTGCTGAACAAGGTGCGCCCGCATTTGCGCTATATCCATTCAAGCCAGTCAATCAATGATATGGCCAATGGTGATATTTGCGCTGCCATCATGTGGTCGGGTGATGCGTTTCAGGCTGCTGCCCGCGCCGAAGAAGCCAATAATGGTCACGTCATTAATTACTATATTCCGTCTGAAGGCACGAATATGTGGTTTGATGTAATGGCGATTCCTGCCGATGCAAAAAACGTCGATAATGCCTATCGCTTTATCGATTATATGATGCGGTCTGATGTGGCGGCAAATAATGTCAATTATGTATGGTATGCAAGTGGAAACGAAGCTGCCAAGGCAAAGATTGACCCCGAAGTCCTGTCGCATCCGGGCATTTACCCAAGCAAGGAAACCCAGAAAAACCTGTTTGTCACGCCGGTCTATGATGCCGCGCTTGACCGGGCAGTTAACCGTGTTTGGTCACGTTTTAGCAGCGGCAATTAACGCCCGCTGACCAAATCTTGCAAATTCCCTGCTCGCGTGAAACGGGGGCAGGGGGTTAGCATGATCACCGCCGACTGGACACCGGCTAGACACCGGCTGGACACCGACTGGACAGATGGTTGGGGTAGGACATAAATGGCGCCTTTTATAAGATTAAAATCAATTTCCAAACATTTTGCCGATGTTGTGGCGGTTGATGATTTGTCGCTGGATATCGAAAAGGGCGAGCTGTTTTGTTTGCTTGGCGCATCGGGTTGCGGCAAAAGCACCTTGTTGCGGCTTTTGGCAGGCTTTGAATCGCCAACCAAAGGCGTGATTGAAATTGACGGCCAAGATATGGCAGGGGTTGCCCCCGCCGACCGGCCCGTGAATTTCATGTTTCAGAATTACGCGCTTTTTCCGCATATGAGTGTTGCCGATAATATTGGCTATGGTCTTCGCCGGGCTGGCATGCGTGGCACCGAACTTGCCGAACGTGTTGATTCGCTGTTGAAACTGGTAAGGCTGCATAAGCTTGGCGGGCGCAAACCCCATCAGCTTTCAGGTGGCCAGCGCCAGCGGGTTGCCTTGGCGCGTGCCTTGGCGCGGCGTCCAAAGCTGTTATTGCTTGATGAACCGCTTGCCGCATTAGATAAAAAACTGCGCGAAGACACCCAATTTGAATTGGTGGATATTCAAGAAAAGCTTGGCACCACCTTTATTGTTGTGACCCATGATCAAGAAGAAGCGATGACGCTGGCAGGCCGCATTGGCATTATGGATGCTGGCCAGCTGGTTCAGGTGGATGCGCCGCGCCGTTTATATGAACGTCCAAAAAGCAGTTTTGTTGCCGATTTTCTCGGCACGATCAGCTTTGTTGACGCGGTGGTTGCCAGCCGCGATCAAACCAGCATTACCATTGGCGGTGATCTGAATATCTGCGCTGCTTGTGATGATGATTTGCCGGTTGGCGCGGCGGTCAAATTGGCAATTCGGCCAGAAAAGATTTATCTAAGCCGGACAAAAAGCGGCAATGTGAACGAGATCGAAGTCGTTGTAGAAGATCTTGCCTATCTTGGCTTTGCGACAAATTATCGGGTGAAGACAGCATCTGGCCAGATGTTTAAATTGCAGCAACAGCAAAGGCGCAGCCTTGATGCGCCGCTTAGCTGGGGCGAAACAGGTTATGTGCATTTCGACCCGCAAGATGTCATTGTTCTACAGGATTAATGATGGTTCGCGGCATGGGAAAATATCTTGTTAATCTGCCAGCGGTCACCGGCCGACGACTGGTGATTGCCCTACCCTTGATTTGGCTTGCCGTGTTCTTTTTTCTGCCGCTTGTTGAAACCTTGCAAGTATCCTTTACGTCGCCGCGCCGCGGTATTCCGCCTTATGAACCTTTATGGGGCATTGGTGATGATGGGTTTTTTACCAATTTCACCACCGGTAATTATGCGCTTTTGCTGCAATATTGGTCCGATTATTTTGGTCCGGCTTTCAACAGTATAAAGCTGGCATTTTTCTCGACGCTTGTTTGTCTGCTATTTGCCTATCCGATGGCATGGTGGATTGCGCGAAGCAATGAAAAATGGCGGACAATCTTGCTGGTGCTGGTGATGTTGCCGTTCTGGACGTCAAGCTTGCTGCGAATCTATGCCTTGATTGGGTTGCTGAATCCGAATGGATTTATCAATGCTGCCGGATTATGGCTTGGGCTGATTGATGCACCCATCCAGATGATGCAGACCGATTTTTCGATTTATATGGGAATGGTGCTAACGTATTTGCCATTGATGATTTTACCGCTTTATGCGGTGATGGTTCGGCTTGATGCTGATTTGCTTGATGCCGCTGCTGATCTTGGCGGATCGGGTGTACAGATTTTTAGAACCATCATTCTGCCATTAACCTTGCCTGGCATTATTGCTGGCAGCCTTCTTGTTTTCATTCCGGCGGTTGGCGAATTTGTCATTCCGGCACTGCTTGGCGGGCCGGATCAATTGATGATGGGCAAAGTGTTATGGACTGAATTTTTCCGGAACCGCGACTGGCCGGTGGCATCGGCAATTGCGATGCTGCTTTTGGCGATTTTGACCGTTCCGATTATCTATGCCCGCTATCAAGACGGGCGTGATGCGGTGGCTGAAACACCCAATCCAAAGCAGGCGGAGGCAGGCTGATGGGGCGGATGAACGGGCTGGTTCTATCGCTTGGCGCGCTGGGTTTTGGCATTTTATATCTGCCAATCATCATCATGGTTATTTTCAGTTTTAATGCTGGCAAATTGGTTTCGGTTTGGTCGGGTGCGTCGCTAAAATGGTATGCAGGGTTGCTCGAGAATGACCAGCTTTTATCGGCCTTTGGTACGTCATTGCTCATTGCGGTATGGGCGGCAACAATCGCCACGATTTTTGGCATCTGTATTGCGGTTGCCTTTGTCCGTTTTGGCAATTTCAGATCGCGTCTTGCGCTTAGCGCCATTGCCAGTGCGCCGTTGGTGATGCCGGAAATTGTCACTGGCTTGTCGATGCTGTTGCTGTTTATTTCAATGGAAAGCCTGTTTGGATGGCCGTCTGGACGCGGTGTCGATACGATTATCATTGCGCATGCCACCTTTGGAATGTGTTTTGCCGCAGTGGTGATTCAAGCGCGGCTTCGTGATTTTGACATGGCGATTGAAGAGGCCGCAGCCGATCTTGGCGCAACCCAGCCCTTTATCTTTTTATCAATCACATTGCCAGTGATTGCGCCAGCGGTTGTGGCAGCATGGTTGCTTGCCTTTACGCTTAGTTTTGATGATCTGGTGATTGCCAGCTTTGTCAGTGGTCCGGGAAGCTCTACCTTGCCGATTGTCATATTTTCCAAAGTCAGGCTTGGTGTGACGCCTGAAATTAACGCGCTTGCAACAGTGATGATTGTTGTTGTTGCCGTGGCGGTGATCGGTGCAAGCTGGGCGATACGCCGCCGGTTATCCGGCCGAGACCAAAACCAGTAATGTGTAAAGATGGTGGCGCAAAGATGTTGGTGCGGGGGTGTGGCCGCGTTTTATGCTGGTCTGCTGTTAGATGTGATAAGCAAAATCGGTGCGGTGCCGAATATGGGATGAAACAATGACAAAAGCTGTTGGTGATGCGGCATTCCGCATCAAACAAAATAAGGAAACATTGCGCGAAATGACCTATGGCGGTGCGCTAAGTTTTGCGCGTCGGCGTTATAGCCGTGATTTTGACGGTGTCGATGTTGTGGTTAGCGGCATTCCCTATGATAGTGCAGTGACCTATCGGTCGGGTTGCCGTTTAGGGCCACGCGCCATTCGCGCTGGCTCGGTGCAGCTTGCCGAATTGGCACATTTCCCGTTTGGCTTTAATCCGTTTGACCATTTATCGGTCATTGATTTTGGCGATTGTTTTCTTGATCCGCATCATCCCGATACGGTGTTTGACAGCATCACTGATCATGCTGATGCAATCATTGCGGCAGGGGCGAAAATGCTAAGCCTTGGCGGCGATCATGCCATTGCCTATCCTTTGCTAAAGGCTCATGCCAAAGCCTATGGGCCGATTGCGCTGGTTCAGTTTGACGCGCATTGCGATACCTGGCCTGATGATGGGGTCGGGTTTGATCATGGAACAATGTTCGCCCGCGCCGTTGCCGAAGGCATTATTGATGTCAGCAAATCAACACAAGTTGGGCTTCGCACCTATAATGACAGCGATCACGGCTTTGAGATTCTGACTAGCCCGTGGGTGCATCGCAATGGCATTGATGCGGCGATCGAGATTGTGCGTGAACGTGCCGGTGACGCGCCAGTATATTTGTCTTTTGATATTGATGGCCTTGATCCGGCTTTTGCACCTGGCACCGGAACGCCGGTTGCTGGTGGTCTTGCCAGCTGGCAGGGGCTTGAATTTGTGCGCGGGCTTGCGCCGCTTGATTTGATTGGCATGGATATTGTTGAGGTGGCACCCGCCTATGATCATGCCGAAATCACCGCCATTGCGGCGGCAAATATGGCATATGATTGGCTGGCCGTTCTGGCCAAGAAAAAGGGCGCGCCAACAAAGCCGGTTGGTCGTATCTAGCCGCCCCGCACCGGTTTATCTAGAGGCGAAGATAATCGCGCATTTTGTACCAGCTCATCCCAAGCGCCAAGGCGGGGGTTCGCAAAAACCCGCCCGGAAATGGCAAATGGCGAAGCTTGCTTAGGATGCTGAATAATCGTGATTGCCCCATGATATGGTTGGCAAGAATGGTACCGGCAAGACCGGTTAATGCAACACCATGACCGGAAAATCCCTGCACGAAAAACACCCCGTCACCGGCGGTGCCGAAATGTGGTATCCGATTTACCGTGATGCCGATACGGCCTGACCAGACCGCAGCGGTTTCGCTTTCGCCAAGTTCGGGAAAGACGTCAACCATGCGTTGTTTCAAATCGCGTTCAACATTGCCAAGATTGACATTTGTATAGCTGGCACGCCCGCCAAATATCATCCGGCCATCAGCATCAATCCGATAGTAATTCAACGCTGTATTGCAATCGGCAACTGCGGCGCGATGCGGCAGGATATGTGAAATCAGATTATCCGATAAGGGTGTTGTTGCTAGAACTGATGATGTCACGGGTGCTAACCGGCTGGTCATTTTCCTTGTGCCGATATTTTGCAGATAGGCATTGCCGCATAACAGAACGAATTTCGCCGTTATCTTTTGCCCATTGGCAAGCGATAATGTCTTGGTGCCAGTACCTTTATTGCCAGTACCTTTATTGCCAATGCCTTTAGTGCTGGCACCATGTCTGGCTGTATCGGGTGTCGCATCAAGCGCGGTGACGCCAGCATGTTCGTAAATCCGCGCACCGGCGGCGCTGGCGGCGCGGGCCAGCCCATATAGATATTTCAGCGGCTGGATATGCCCGCTATTGGCGTCATGCAATGCGCCAACATAGGCATTTGTGCCAATATGACCGGCAAGCGAATCACGATTATCCAAAGCGGTTAAATGGTCATAGCCTTTGGCCTGCCATTCGTCGCGCATGACCAATAATTCCTGCATCTGCCGGTCATGAAGCGCCGCATGAAGATAACCAAACCGTAAATCACAATCGATTTTATGGCGTTGGACACGCTGGCGAAGCAGATCAACCGCGCGCATGCCTGCATCCCATATCAATTGCGCTTCATCGGCTGGCAATTGGCGGCTGATATGGTGAAAATCATTTGGCCAGCCCTGACAGACATGACCGCCATTGCGCCCCGAGCCACCGCTGCCGATAACATCAGCCTCAACAAGAACGATATCATGCCCGTTCTCGGCAAGGGTCAAGGCGGCCGTCATGCCGGTAAAACCGCCGCCAATAATCGCAATTTCGCAATCAAGATTACCGGTGGGTGCCGGAAATTTTGGCTTGTCGGCAATCTCGGCCGCATAGATGGAATTTAGGTCGGTCATGATCTCGAATATTGGTTCATTATCAGGCTATGCCTGACAGGTGTTTTCGCGTCAGATTGATTGCGCATCTTCAATAACGATAGTAGTCTGTGATTGCAAATTGACGCAAGCATGGTCAATGAACTGATCATGATTTTGATGAAGGCGGCTGAAATTTTCAGGTGCGTTTAATTTGCCGGTCATTACCATTCATATATTTATTTTAAGATGGCCAAAACAGTAACGAAAACCCCGATTGTTCTAGTTTGGATGGACATATAATGCAGGATATGACAACCGATGATTGGCGCCAGCTTGATGCGGCGCATCACATGGCACCTTTTACCGATTATCGCGAATTGCGCGCTGCCGGGTCACGCATCATTACGCATGCCGATGGGCATTATATTTATGACAGTGACGGCAATCGCATTCTGGATGCGATGGCAGGTCTATGGTGCGTCAATGTTGGTTATGGGCGGCAAGAATTGGTTGATGCCGCATCATCACAGATGGCGACGCTGCCCTATTACAATAATTTTTTCAAAACCAGTAATCAGCCGGTGATTGCGCTGTCGAAACGGCTTGCCGATCTTACGCCTGATGGTCTGAATAACGTCTTTTATGCCAATTCAGGATCTGAGGCCAATGACACCATTATTCGGATGGTACGCCATTTCTGGGCGCTTGAAGGCAAGCCGCAAAAACAGACAATCATTGGTCGCACCTATGGCTATCACGGCAGCACCATCATGTCGGCCAGCATGGGCGGCATGACGGCAATGCATGAACAGGCGGCAACGGCACCTGACTTTTTGCATATCAAACCGCCTTATGGGTTTTTATATCAAGGCAATCTCAGCACAGCAGATTTTGCTGCCTTGGCGGCAAGCTGGCTTGAGGATAAAATCAATGAAATAGGGGCGGATCATATTGCCGCCTTTATCGCCGAGCCGATCCAGGGGGCTGGCGGGGTTATTGTGCCGCCCGAAGGCTATTTAAATCATGTCGAAGCGATTTGCCGCAAATATGATATTTTATTTATTGTTGATGAAGTGATTACCGGCTTTGGCCGCACCGGCCAATGGTTTGCCAGCCAGACCTTTGGCCTGTCGCCAGATATGATGACGCTTGCCAAGGGTTTGACCTCAGGCTATGTGCCAATGTCGGCGGTGATGATTGGCGACCGGGTGGCGTCGCGCCTGATTGATGATGGCGGCGAATTTTATCACGGCTTTACCTATTCAGGGCATCCGGTTGCGGCGGCGGTGGCCTTGGCCAATCTTGATCTGATTGCCCGTGATGGCCTTGTTGAAAAGATCCGCGATGATACCGGCCCCTATTTGGCCGCAGCTCTCGAACCGCTTGCAGCGCATCCGCTTGTTGGCGAGGTTCGCAGCTTTGGCCTGCTGGCGGCGATCGAACTGGTCAAGGATAAAGCCGGTCCGGTTCTGTTTGATCCGGTTGGCGAAATAGGGGTGATCTGCCGTGATCATGCGATCAATCAGGGATTGATGGTGCGGGCGGTTCGCGATGCGATGATTATGTCACCGGCGCTTAGTTTTGAACGTTCGGATATTGATCACATGGTTACGATACTCCTATCCGCGCTTGATCGCACCCTAGAGGATATCACGCAGCGATAGGCAAAATGCCAATCTGATTGCATGAAAGCAAATGACCATCGATGGAAGGAAAATAGATGGGATTCGATATGAAAGCATGGCTTGCTGACCAGAACATCACCGAAGTGGAATGTTTGGTAAGCGATATTTCGGGCATTGCTCGCGGCAAAATTCTGCCGGTGACCAAATTCATTTCGGCGCAACAATCAGGTGGTTTGCGCTTGCCTGAATATGTGTTTGGCCAGTCGGTAACAGGCGAATATTATGACAGTGACGTGCTTGATGAAATTGGCCGTGACGTGATTTTGCGGCCTGATATTTCAACATGCAGGCTGGTGCCTTGGTATGACGAACCAACCGCGCAGATCATTCATGATGCGGTTCATCAAGATGGTGCCAATGTCACTTTTTCGTCGCGGGCTGTGCTGAAATCGGTTCTTGCGCTTTTTGACGAGGCTGGCCTTGAGCCGGTGATTGCGCCTGAACTTGAATTTTTTCTGGTCAAGCAAAGCAGTGATGCCAATGCGCCCTTGATCACGCCGCCAGGCCGGTCGGGTCGTGCCGAAAAGGCACGTCAGGCCTATGGCATTGATGCGGTGAATGAATTTGATCCTTTATTTGAAGAAATTTATGACCATTGCGATGTGCAGGGGCTGGATATTGATACGCTAAGCCATGAAGCTGGTGCCGCGCAGATGGAAATTAATTTCAATCATGGACATGCGCTTGATCTTGCGGATCAGGCGTTTCTGTTCAAACGCACGGTGCGGCAGGCGGCGATCAATCATCACCTTCACGCCACCTTTATGGCAAAGCCAATGCAAGAACAGCCGGGCAGTGCCATGCATGTTCATGTTTCGGTCAAATCAAAGGCAAGCGGTAAAAATATCTTTTCCAATGATGATGGCAGTGAAAGTGATGATTTCTATCATTCGATTGCCGGCATGCAGCGTTATCTCAGCGGCGCAATGGCATTGATGGCGCCTTATGTGAATTCCTATCGGCGGCGAACCGGTACCGAAGATTCACCAGCCAATCTGGCATGGGGCATGGATAACCGCACGGTGGGGTTGCGTGTGCCGCTTGGCGATCCGAAAAACCGGCGCATCGAAAACCGTATTCCGGGTGCCGATGCCAACCCCTATCTTGCGATTGCGGCAACCTTGGCGGCGGTCTGGCTTGGTTTACAGGAAAAGCGCCGCCCAACGCGCCCGCGCAAGGTCAGTGGTGAAGATCTGGAAACATTGCCGCGTAACCTTGATGTTGCGCTTGATGCTTTGGAACGAGCCAAGCCGCTTCATAAGGTGCTTGGCGAGGATTTCGTCACGCTGTTTGTCGAGGTGAAACGCGCCGAAGCCGAGGCCTTTCTTGAAGTGATTAGCCCGTGGGAGCGTGAATATCTGCTGTTGAATGTCTAATGTTTCCGCGCGGCTGTTTCGGCTGTTTGGCAATTGGCACAAAGACCGGTAATTTCGATTACCTTATGCGCCGCCTGAAAGCCGCGATCATTGCCAAGGCTTTGTAACCGGCTATCGATGCTGGTATCGGTGAATTCATGGGCGCGTTCGCATTGGGTGCAAAGCATGAAGATGCTGACTTCATTGCCGCCGCAATCATGCAATTGGCAAGCGACAAACCCGTTCACGCTTTCAATCCGGTGAACCGCGCCGCGTTCGACCAGTTTGGCAAGCGCCCGGTAGACCTGAAGCGGTGCGCGGATGCCCTTGTCGCGAAGCGCGTCAAGAATATTATAGGCGCTTAGCGGCCGATCGGCATCACATAGCAATTGATAAACAAGGGTTTCATTTTGGGTCATGGCCTGCCTCGTTATGATGGTTATAGGGGGCGGGGCTGTCATTTGCCACCGACAGACGGCGCGGCACGAATGTCAGGCCAAGCAGCAAAAGCGCCCCTGCCACAATAATTGATGGCCCCGATGGTGTATCAAATTCGGCCGATCCGTAAAGACCGGCAATCACCCCAATCACGCCCAGAATTGACGCCAATACCGCCATCATTTCAGGGCTGGTGACAAGGCGGCGCGCGGCGGCGGCGGGAATGATCATCAATGCCGTGATCAGCAAAACACCAACAAGCTTGACGGCAATCGACACCACCAGTGCGATCAGCACCATAAATAGCCATTCGGTGCGTTGCGGTGACAGGCCTTCGGCCTCGGCAATTTCCGGGCTTAACGTTGCCGCAACAAGGCGTCGCCATTGCCAGACAATAATCGCCAAAATTGCCCCGCCACCAGCATAGATCACCAACAGATCGGTTGTATCAACAGACAGAATATCACCAAATAAAAGCCCGTTCACATCAACATTGCGGCCACCAGTCACCGAAACCAGAACCAGCCCAAGCGCCAAGGTCGAATGCGCCAAAATGGCAAGAATTGTATCTGAAGACAGGCTTGGTGTTCGCTTGGCAACCATGATGGCAATACAGATGGCAAGCGTGACAAACGGAACCGCAATCAATGATGACACATCAGCCAAGATGGCCAGAGCAATGCCAAGAAGTGCGGCATGAGCCAATGTATCGCCAAAAAAGGCCATTTTGCGCCAGATGATCAAACAGCCAAGCGGCCCCACGATAACCGCCAAACCAATGCCGGCAAACAGCGCGCGGATAAAGAAATCGTCAAACATGATCATGCCCATCGTGATTATGCCGGTCGTGATTATGCCGGTCGTGATTATGCTCATGCTTGTCAGGGTGACAGGAGTCGCTGATTGACCCATCGGCATGCTGGACGGTGCCATCGGGAAGGTGGATGTGATCATGATCATGCCGGTAAACCGCCAGCGCCGCCGTATCAGGCGCACCAAACAGGCGAAGATATTCAGGGTTGCTGACCACCGAATCAGGGCTGCCACTGCAACAGATATGACCATTTAGACAAAGCACCGTATCGGTGTCGGCCATGACAATATGAAGATCATGCGAAATCATCAAAACCCCGCAGCCGGTTGTGTCGCGGATTTGTCGGATCAAATTGTAAAGCATTGCCTCACTGGCAAAATCGACCCCTTGAACAGGCTCGTCCAGAACCAAAAGATTGGGGCGGCGAACCATCGCGCGGGCTAATAGAATGCGCTGAAATTCGCCGCCAGATAAATCCTGCACAAAGGCCGTTGCCAAATGCGATGCGCCAACTGCCTCAAGTGCCTGTTTCTTTTCATCCGGCGAGACTTTGGCCGTTAAATCCAAAAGCCGGTCAACCCGCATTGGCAGTGCTGGATCAATATGCAGCTTTTGTGGGACATAACCGACACGCAAACCAGCTTGGCGTTGAACGCGGCCTTCATTGGCGCGGATCGTGCCAACAGCCAATTTTGCGGTGGTGCTTTTACCAGCGCCATTTGGGCCAATGATGGTGACAATTTCGCCTTTGCGAATGCGCAGATCAATGCCCCGCACAAGCCAGCGATTGTCACGCCTGACACCAGCATTCTCAAGATTGATTAAATCTGTTTTGTCGCTTGCCATAAAAGCCTTGCCTGATGATCGGGATGGATGCCCACGTTTGGTGCCCCAGTTTGGTTTCCTCAGTTTGGTTTCCTCATTTTGGAATGTTATAATATAACATAGCTGTTGAAAAAAGGTAGAAAATGACAAGGCTGGCAAAAGCAGGCGATGATGTTTGTCGGGGTGGTGTAGATTTTGCGCAATGATGCTGGTATGAATTTTGCCATCTGTTGTCGATTTATCAGTTTTGTAACCACAAAAGTTTATGGGAATCTTTGTTATGACCCAAATGACCATCCGCCGTCCTGATGATTGGCATCTTCATCTTCGTGATGGGGCTATGCTTGGCGCGGTAATTGATGATACGGCGCGCCATTTTGCCCGCGCCATCATCATGCCAAATCTGGTGCCGCCAGTGGTAACAGGCACCGAAGCGGCGGCCTATCGCGACAGGATTATGGCTTGTGTCAATCCGGATCATGGTTTTACCCCGCTCATGACGTTATATCTGACCGAAACAACCGATCCAGATGATGTTGCCGCGGCGGCCAAATCGGGCTTGATCAATGCGGTCAAGCTGTATCCGGCAGGGGCAACCACCAATTCAGCATCGGGCGTTCGCGATCTTGACAAGGTCATCGCCGTTCTGGAAAAAATGGCCGAAATTGGCCTGCCGCTTTGTGTTCATGGCGAAGTGACCGATCCGCAAATTGATATTTTTGATCGTGAAGCGGTGTTTATCGAAACCGTTCTTGACCCGTTGCGGCGGCGGGTGCCTGATTTACGGGTTGTGCTGGAACATGTAACCACCAGTGATGGTGTTGATTATGTCCGTTCTGGCGGTGCCAATATTGCCGCCACAATCACAACGCATCATCTGTTTATCAACCGCAATCATATTCTGGCTGGTGGTATTCGCCCGCATTATTATTGCCTGCCTGTTGCCAAGCGTGAAAGCCACCGCCGTGCCCTGATTGCGGCGGCCATTTCCGGTGATGGCAGTTTCTTTCTTGGTACCGACAGTGCGCCGCATCTGGACACTGCCAAGCTGATGGCTTGTGGCTGTGCTGGTATCTATACCGCGCCAAACACCATGTCGTGTCTTGCGCATATTTTTGAAGCTGAAGATGCGCTTGATCAGCTGGAAGGCTTTACCTCACTGCATGGCCCGAGATTTTATCGCCTGCCGGTTAATGAAGACCGGATCACCTTGGTCAAACAGGATGTGCCGGTTATCTATCCCGAAAGCCGCGCGACGCCTGATGGACCATTGACGATTTTTGATTGTGGCACGCCGCTTTACTGGGCCGTTAAGGATGCTGAATAAACTGGCCTGATGAAACTGGCCTGATGAAACTGGCCTGATGAAACTGGCCTGATGCGGGCTGGTA
>Ga0222719_10000133_pt1 | contig 73391 bp, 58 predicted proteins | sample C33_34DmetaG_FD_165039 | JGI IMG/M metagenome (GOLD analysis project Ga0222719, IMG submission 165039) | Estuarine water microbial communities from San Francisco Bay, California, United States - C33_34D | ecosystem: Environmental > Aquatic > Marine > Unclassified | place: USA: California...
CACCAGCAGGCGGCGGCGAAACAGATGGTGGAGCAACAGCACAAGCAGGTGGTGGAGCAACAGCACAAGATGGAGCAACAGCACAAACAGGTGGTGGAGCAACAGCACAAGATGGAGCAACAGCACAAACAGGTGGTGGAGCAACAGCACAAAGTGGCACAGATACTAAAGCAGGCGCAGATGGTGGTTCTAACGCGGATACAGCGTCAACAAGCGGTGGTCAAGGTGGTGGTGCTACTGCTGGAGCAAAAGGCGAAAGACGTGCTACAAAAGACGAAATTGCTAAATGGGTTAAGAAAGATGCCGCACTTGTAGATAAGAATCCTGCACTTGATGGTGCTATCGAACCAGATAGAGATGGTAGAAATATTGGACTTGTTAGACAAGCAGACGGTGCAGATCATATTTGGGTAGGTCAGACATGGACAAATATGACAACTGGTAAAGCAGTAAGTGCTGACACACCGGGTTTAGGAAGACCAGATCTTGAAGAACTTGCTAAAGAAATTCAAAAAGCAAACATTGCTAAACTTGTTAAAGATCAACTAACATCACCGGGTGTTCAAGCAAAAACTAAAGATGCTCAAATTACAAAACAATTAAAATCTAAAGCGGCAACAACTGCACCAGCACCGGGCGGTGCTAAAGCAGGAACAAGATTCCAAGACACTTCAAAACAAGGCGCTACCATTCAGTAATTAAAAGAATGGTAATCCGGACTTCTTAGTTGTTTCAAGATTATCGTCGATAACTTTTTTAACAATTTCTCTGTCCTCTGGACCAAACTCATATGCTTCTGTTAACGAAACGCCTCCACGCATATACCAAACAATTTTTAACGTATCATGTTTGATCTGTTTAGCATCGGCTTCGAGGCGTTTAATTTCCTTTAAGATTTGGTCAAGAGGCAGACGTGCTATCGACGTGCGAAAAAATTTGATTGATCAAACGAGATAGGTACTTCAAATTTTTCTGGAGCACCTGCTTTACGTTCCTCTTCATCAGTAATAACTGTAAGTGGCTTGATGTTAAACTCGTTCTTCATTTTTTCAAGATGTGCTTTTACAGCCTCAAAAATTTCACCATCTGTTCCTTCAAAGAAATCTCTAATATGATTTACATTGGTAACTATATCTTCATTTTGAAACTGTATACTAACAACCTGTTGAACAACCATCTCTAAGTTGTGTTGTGTTAGTTTTTGAAAACTAACATTAAACTTCGCTAACTTTTCTTCTTCATTAAGTTCAGAGTCGTCAATTGATTTAACCATCCTCTGTTCTTCAAATGCCTTTAAAGCCGCTTGAGTAAACTGTAGATAATCACTTGGCTTTAACATAAATGTAAAACCATGACTATGAATACGGTCTTCCCAAACTCTTGTTTGCATAGTATCTAAAAGTTCAACTAAGTTAACTTGATATTCCTTTTCAATCTTTGTGTTTGGAATTTCAGTAGTAATTGTTAATGTTTCTCCATAGGTTGCAATTCTAATTGCAACAAGGATTGCATCAAGATCCAAACTTGGAATTGCAAAACCATCTTTAATTGCTGGAATACAACTCTTAATCAGATTAACAGTTGATTGACCGTTAATAAGTGCGTCTGGAGTTTTCAAGACCAATTCGTCTTTTGCGGTCATTGAATAGACTGGCAACTCACCGTTTTCAGGCATATCAATTGAACCTTCCGGCCAATACTTGCCGCCTGTAGGCAATCTAAGATAGATCTTAGGCTGTCTAAAGTGTTTTGCCAGCGGGTTTTGACCTTGAGGCTGAATTGGTATAGGGCCTCGTGGTGTATTATTTTCTGCCATTTTTTTCTCCTGCTAAATAGTATTAGCACATATATTTATAGTGTATGATAAAGTGAGTACTTAATTAATGGCAGTTCAGGTAGATATACCAGGTTTTGGCGTCGTAGAAGCAAAAAACGCGGCCGAAGAATCAACAATGAAGGAAATACTTCGTGCCTTACAAGGCAAGGGGAGTAGTTCTCGCGGCGGCGCAGGCGGTGCCGGTGGTGGTGGTGGTGCTGGCGCACAAGGCGGCATGGCTGGCGTTATGCAAAAAGCATCAAAAAGCACAGGAAAATACACTGCCGAAATAAACAACACAACAACTGCACTCCAAGATTTTGGAAGAGGTCTAAAAATGATAGGCGGCATGGTTTCCGGCGCATTTGGAATGGCCGCTACAAGTGCCCAAGGGTTAGCAATGGAATTAATTTCCGGTGGTAACAGAATGTCAGACTTTCTTCAGCATATTCCTATTGTTGGAAATGCACTTGGTGGATTAACAAGTATGTTAGAAGGACAGGTTGATAATTTTAGAGACTTATCAGAAGTTGGTGCAGGTTTTGGTAACAGCGTTTTAGGATTAACCAGAGCGGCAACTGATGCTGGTATGGGTGTAGCACAGTTTTCAGAATTTGTAGGACAAAATTCACAAAACATGATGCTATTAGGAGGCACAACCACAGAAGGTGCAAAACAGTTTGGACAACTAACAAGACAGATAAGAAATAGTAACAAAGATTTCCAGGGCATGGGTTTCACTTTTGAGGCTCTTAACGAACACACTGTAGAATACATGGATCAGTTGGCAATGCAGGGCAGACTGTCTGGCATGAGTCAAGACCAATTAAGAAAAGGCAGTGAAGATTATTTAATGCAGATTGATAGACTTGCAAAAGTTACAGGTAAGTCGCGTAAAGAAGCAGAAGCACTGTTAAAGAAACAAAGTGCTGAAGCAAACGTACAGGTTATGGCAAGTAAACTGTCTGGCAAAGCATTAGAAAACTTTCAAAGTAATATTGCGTTTGTTGATTCAGAACTTCCTGGTTTCAGTAACGCAATCAAAGACATGGCAGACGGTGTAGCACAAACACCACTTGCACAAAAACTTGCTTCAACAATTCCAGGATTCCAAGATTTGCAAGTACAAATGGCCAACGGTAGTTTGAGCCAAGAAGAATATGCCAAGAAGATGGCGGCGTTTGGTCCACAGATTAACGACTTTGTTAAATCAATGGATCCTGCTATGGTTCAATCATTAATGGGTAAAGACGGCTTTGGCGAAATGATGAGCGGTATGGCAGAATACAACAAGTTCTCAACAAAATACAGAGATGCCGACTTTAAGAAAATGGCTGAAGAACAAAAAGAACGTGACAAGATGACCAAACAACTTGCAAACTTTGAAACAAAGATTGCTGAGATTAGAGCAAAGATTATGAAAGCCTTGCTCGACAGCGGTGTTCTTGATAAATTAGGCGACAAGTTTGGTGATCTACTAAAATGGTTTACTGATAACGGTGAAGGTTTAACAGATTCTATTGGCAAGGTAATGGAAGATGCCCTTGTATATATTGACGAGTTCGCAGGGTTCTTAAAAGATGCTTGGAAAGCGGCCGATGGCGATTTGGGTAAATTCTTTTCAACGATCTGGGAAGAAAAACTTGCTCCAGCATTGTCAAGGGCAATGGCAAGTATTGGTAAAATTTTTGGAAGTTGGTTTGGAGATTTCTTTACTAAACACATTGGAAAATTAATTGCTGGTACTATTGGAGCCTTAGCAGGAATAGTTGTAACCAAACTCGTTGTCGGATTGTTAGGCACTATTGTAGGAGCCATCGTGGGTCCAATTATAGCACCATTCCTTGCAATTGGTTTGGCATTGGCGGCAATCTTTGGTTGGGAAACAATTAAAAGTTGGGTAGGCGAAGCATTAGATATGATGTTCTATGTTTTTGAAAAAATAGGTGATATGTTTTCGTGGATATGGGAAAAGGTACAAGGTCCGATTAAATTTATTTGGAGTATATACTCGACAATGTTTGGATGGATAGGTGATACTTTTAGTTGGATATACGAGAAAGTAAAAGGTCCAATTACCACAATCTACAATGTTATTAGCGGAATGTTTGGATGGATTGGTGATACTGTAGATTGGATTTGGGGTAAAATTAAAGCATTGAATCCATTTAGTTGGTTTGGTAGCGACGATGATGAAGACGAAGCAGAAGCAAAAATTGCCGAAGGAAAAGATAGAACAGTAGGATTATCAGCAGAAGAAAAAGCAAAATTGGACGGATATGGTCCAGAGCAAGTTACAGCCGCTATAATGCCAGACGCTCCGTCGGTTACAAACACAAGCGGTGATACTACTATGCCAGACTTTTCACAAAGTACCAGTTCGGGCGGTGAGACAGCAACTGCAAATGTAAATAATAGTAATGCATTGGCTGAATTGATATATGAACAAAATAAAATACTTAAGGCTCAATTAAGTGCAATTAAGGGTCTACAAGGTAATTTATTGAAAGGATTAGGATAATATGAGTTGGAAAAGATACTTTACAAACGTACCAACTGCTGACAACAGTATGGGCACAATGAGTCCATTTAGTGGTCGCGGTGGTGCAGAACCTGGTCCTGCTCGTTCAAATTATTCAAGTTATCTTCCAGACGTATATGTTGGATCACCAAATCGTGTTGAACGATATGGTCAATATAATGTAATGGATAATGATTCTGAAGTCAATGCGGCTTTGGATATTCTTGCAGAGTTTTGCTCTCAAAAAAATCCTGCTAACCACACAAGTTTCAATTTACACTTTAATAACAAAGCAACAAATACCGAAGTTAAAATATTAAGCCAATACCTACAACAATGGAGTAAATTACAAAAGTTTGATACTAAGATGTTTCGTATCTTACGTAATGTATTCAAATACGGAGATGCATTCTTTGTAAGAGATCCAGAAACTAAAAAATGGTATTATGTTGATCCTGCAAAAGTTTCTCGTATTATTGTAAATGAATCAGAAGGCAAAAAACCAGAACAGTATATCATTAAAGATATTAATTTTAACTTTAGAGATCAAGTAATTACCGATCCTTATGTTACATCAGGAAACGTAACAGGCGGTGGCGCTTCACAACCTGCTACAGGTTATCAAAGTGGTGGTGCACAAGGTATGGTAGGAAATACTGGAACTTCACAGGCAGGTTCAAGATTCCAAACAGGACAAAGAGAATTTGCAATTGATGCTGAACACGTTGTACACTTATCATTATCAGAAGGATTAGACAACAACTATCCATTTGGTAATTCACTATTAGAATCTATTTTTAAAGTTTACAAACAAAAAGAATTACTTGAAGATGCTATTATTATATACAGAACACAGAGAGCACCAGAAAGACGTGTGTTCTATATTGACGTAGGTAATATGCCATCACACTTAGCAATGCAGTTTGTCGAACGTGTGAAAACAGAAATTCATCAAAGACGTATTCCAAGTAGCACAGGTGGTTCTACGAGTGTTGTTGATAGTGCATATAATCCACTGTCAACTAACGAAGATTACTTCTTTCCACAAACAGCAGAAGGTAGAGGATCTAAAGTTGAAACATTACCGGGCGGTACTAACTTAGGTGAGATTGATGATCTTAAATATTTTACAAACAAACTATTAAGAGGGTTACGTATACCAAGTTCTTACTTGCCAAGTGCGGCACAAGACGAAGGACAAAGTCAATACAACGATGGTAGAGTTGGCACAGCATATATTCAAGAACTACGTTTTAACAAGTACTGCGAACGTTTACAAAATCTTATTACAGAAGAATTTAACCAAGAGTTCAAACGTTATTTGTTAGAAAAAGGTGTTAATATTGATATTAGTATGTTCGATCTTAAGATTGAACCACCTATGAATTTTGCAAGTTACAGACAATCAGAACTTGATAATGTTAGAATTCCTACATTTACACAAATCCAAGCAATTCCGTTTTTATCAAATCGTTATGCAATGAAACGTTTCTTAGGTTTAAGCGAAGAAGAGATCGCAGAAAACGAACGTATGTGGCGTGAAGAAAATGATGAAAATCTTAAACCATTACCAACTGATGCCGCAGGCGAAATGCGTGGTGTTGGTATTAGTGGTGCAGGAATGGACGCAGACATGGGCGGCATGGAAGATGTTGATCCTGAAGCAGAACCAGCACCAGTTGATGGCGGCGCAGGCGCGGCACCTGATACAACAACAGGTACACCTCCAGTAGACGGCGGAGAAGCACCTCCAGCATAATAGGACTAAATAGTAATATGATATTGAGAGAATTATTTTATTTTGACAAAGAAACTTTAGAGCCGGTTGAGGACAAGTCCTACGATCCGCAAGACGATGAGTCTGTAATTAAAGTAGATGATACTCGCAAAACAAGATTAACACTCCGTCAGATTAACAAAGCACGTAGAGCATCAGAATTTCACAATGAAGAAAATCAAAAAGAACTTCATTTTGTAAGACAGATGTATGGTATCGCCGCACAACCTGAAGTTTAAGGGAGTTTAACAAATGTCAACGGCGTTTGTTGTTGGTAACGGCACCAGCAGAAAAACAATCAACTTACAACCTCTAAGAAACATCGGACACATTTACGGTTGCAACGCTCTTTACAGAGAGTTTGAACCTGATCACCTTGTTGCTGTTGATGCTAAAATGATATTAGAAATAGCAAAAACAGGCTGGCAAAAGAAACATAAAGTATATACAAACCACAATAAAATGTTTGCAGATATACAAAATCTTAAAATCCTAAATCCGTCTAAAGGATGGAGTTCGGGTCCTACAGCGTTGGACTTAGCAACAGAACACGGCAACGAAACAATGTATATTTTAGGCTTCGATTTTAAAGGTACTACAGGCTCGGGTAAAGCAGGAGACCTTGTAAATAACCTATATGCAGGCACTTTTAACTACAAAAGACCAACAGATCCTGCAACATACTTTGGCAACTGGGAACGACAAGTTGGCATTATATTGCAAAGAAATAGCAAAAAAAGATATATAAGAGTAGTAGAAGAAGGAGACATTTTCGTACCTAAAAGTTTACAAAAATTCTCAAACCTATCACATATTACAGTTGAAGAATTCAAGAAAAACTTCAACTAATCACATTCGGGTTTCAAAATACTACGTTTTGAGCCTGTTTTCCACGTATATTTCCAATTATATGTAAATATTATTGACAGCCTTACCATATATAAAACATTACAGGAGGTACCAAAATGGCAGATCGTAACAAATTCGAGGAAATGCTCGAAAAATTGGTTAACGAAGATCGCAAAGGTGCAGAAGAACTGTTCCACGAGATCGTAGTTGAAAAATCAAGAACAATTTATGAAAATCTACTTGAAGATGACATGGAAGACTTAGACGTCAACGAAGCATCTAAAGATGACGAAGAAGACGACAAAGACGAAGATGAAAAAGAAGTAGATGAAGCATCAGATAATGATGACGAAGAAACTAACGAAGCAACTGACGAAGATGAAAAAACTGACGAGTCTAAAGACGAAGAAGTAGACGAAGCATCTAAAGACGAAGAAGTTGCTGAGGAAATTCCAACAGAATTAACACCAGAAGGTGATGACGACATGGGCGGTGATCCAGCAGACGATATGATGGCTGACATCGAAGATGGCGACGATGAAGACAAGCCAGAAGGCGATGAAGAAATCGAAGACCGTGTTGTAGACCTTGAAGACGCACTTGACGACCTTAAAGCCGAATTTGAAAAAATGATGGGCGACAAAGGTGAAGAAGGCGACGAAGGTGAAGAAGACTCAGAAGCACCAATGGATGACATGGGTGACGAAGAGAAGGAAGACGAGGCATTTGAGCCTGCTTCCGAACTTAGCGTAGACGAAGTACCAGCATTTGAAGGTACAAAGTCTCAGACAGAGCAAATGCGTGAGTACGTAGAAAAAGTTGCTGAGCCAAAAGGCGAAGATAACAAAGCGAAATCACCAGTTGCTGGCAAAAATGACATGGGTGGCACAACAGCAAATATTGCTAAAGGTTCAGCAGAAGAAAAAGGCGGAACTGGTGCAAGTGCTCCTAAAGAAGAAAACGCAGGGAACGTAAACGTACCAGGCGGAAAGGCTTCTAAGTCAATGTCAAACGCTAAAGGCCATGGCGCAGAGAAAAAAGGCGCAGGCGAAACTGGAGCCGATGGTAAAAGCATCATTGGTTCTTAATAGTTGAGGATTATTAAGTGATTAACTTATTACGTGAGAACTTGACATTCGACCAGGCGAAGATCGTTCTGGAATCTACTGAAGACGGCAAAGACCTTCATTTAAAAGGTATTTGTATCCAAGGGGGTGTACGCAATGCAAACCAGCGTGTGTATCCTGTTAGTGAAATCAGTAGGGCTGTCAACACTCTTAACGATCAGATAAGCGGTGGATATTCAGTACTCGGCGAAGTAGATCACCCAGAAGGACTCAACATTAACCTTGACCGTGTGTCCCACATGATGAAAGAAATGTGGATGGATGGACCTAACGGTTATGGCAAGATGAAAATATTACCAACACCGATGGGACAACTGGTTAAAACAATGCTGGAAAGCGGAGTTAAACTGGGCGTCTCATCACGTGGTAGTGGAAACGTAAACGAGGACAACAATGTGAGTGATTTCGAAATTATCACAGTTGATATTGTTGCTCAACCATCTGCTCCTGGTGCATATCCAACACCAATTTACGAGCATTTGATGAATACCCCAGGCGGTATGCAGGCATTTAATATGGCTCGCGAAGTTCAAGGCGACGCAAAGGCACAAAAGTATTTGAAAGAATCACTTGTACATATTATACAAGGATTGAAATAAGGAGAACAAGATGTTGGAAGCACTGAAATCACTCTTTGAGAACAATGCTATTTCGGAAGAAATTAAAGCCGACATTGAAGAAGCGTGGAACAATAAAGTTCAAGAGAACAAAATGCAAGCCACAGCAGAACTTCGCGAAGAATTTGCACAAAAGTATGAACACGATAAAGCCACTATGGTTGAAGCCGTGGAAAAAATGCTTGATGACAAATTAAGTGAAGAGATTGCAGAGTTTGCAGACGATCGTTCCAAACTTGCAGAAGCAAGAGCAAAGTACCATGTAGCAATGCGTGAAAACGCTGACCTACTTAAAAACTTTGTTGTTGCACAACTCGGCAAGGAAGTTTCTGAACTACACGAAGACCAAAAAGTAATGTCAGAGAAATTTGGCAAACTTGAGGAATTTGTTGTAGAGGCTTTAGCAAAAGAAATTGCAGAGTTTCATGAAGATAAAAAAGATCTTGCAGAAACAAAAGTTCGACTAATTCGCGAAGCGAAAAAACACTTTGATACTGTTAAAGAGTCTTTCATTAAGAAAGGCGCAAAAGTTGTAGAAAACACTGTTGCAAAAACACTTTCTAAAGAGATTACTTCTCTTAAAGAAGATATTGATGCGGCACGTAAAAATGACTTTGGACGTAAACTATTCGAAACATTCGCAGATGAATATCAGCATTCTTACTTAAATGAGAAATCTGAAACTGCAAAATTGATGAAAGTAGTTGAGTTAAAAGACAAACAACTTGCAGAGACTAAGCAAATCGCAGACGAAAAAGCGAAATTAATTGAATCAAAAGAAGCAGAAATTAAAACTGCTGTTGATTCTGCAAAAAGAAAAGATATCATTTCTGAACTAACTGCTCCATTGAGCAAAGATCAGAAAGAGATTATGATAGACTTACTGGAGTCTGTTCAAACTGCTAATATCCAAAAACAGTTTGACAAGTATCTACCTTCTGTAATTGATGGTAATACTCCGGAAAAGAAGAAGGCAACGCTCACTGAGGCAACTGAAGTAACAGGCAATAAAGAAGAATCTAACGTTAGAAATGGCGCAAGTAATTCTGCAACAGATAATGTCGTAGATATTAGAAGACTTGCAGGATTAAAATAAGGAGAAATCAAATGTCAGAACTATTAGAAAGTAGATGGCAGGAAACTAAGAGCGCATTACTTGAAGGCCTACAAGGCACGAAGAAATCTGTGATGTCTGCTACTTTGGAGAATACTAAAAAGTATTTGGCAGAGACAGCAACAGCAGGTGCTACTTCAGCAGGTAACGTTGCAACTTTAAACAGAGTTATCCTACCGGTAATTAGAAGGGTTATGCCTACAGTTATCGCTAACGAGATCGTTGGCGTTCAACCTATGACAGGACCAGTGGGTCAAATCCACACATTAAGAGTACGTTATGCAGACTCGTTCGATGACGTAACAGCAGGCGAAGAGGCACTTTCACCATTCCAAATTGGTGTTGGTTACTCAGGTGGCGGATCTACGGATAAAGCAGATGCTACTGCAACCTTAGAAGGTACAGCAGGAAAGCGTATGTCAATCCAGATCTTAAAGCAAACAGTCGAAGCGAAGACACGTAAGTTAAGTGCTCGTTGGACTTTTGAATCTGCACAAGACGCACAAGCACAACAAGGTATCGATGTTGAGGCAGAAATTATGGCGGCTTTAGCACAAGAAATTACTGCTGAAATCGACCAAGAAGTTCTTGCTTCTTTAAGAAACCTTGCTGGTACTGCTGAATCAGACGTACAGTATGATCAAAATGCTGTATCAGGTACTGCAACATTCGTCGGTGACGAACACGCGGCACTTGCTGTTATGATTAACAGAGCGGCTAACAAAATTGCACAACGTACAAGACGTGGTGCTGGTAACTTTGCAGTGGTATCACCGCATACGTTAACAGTTCTTCAGTCTGCAACAACTTCAGCGTTCGCAAGAACAACTGAAGGTACGTTCGAAGCACCAACTAATACTAAATTAGTAGGTACTTTAAATGGTGCAATGAAAGTATATGTTGATGCATATGCGGCTGACACAACAGACGTGCTTGTTGGTTACAAAGGAACATCAGAATCAGATGCGGCGGCATTCTATTGCCCATACATTCCGCTAATGTCTTCAGGTGTTGTACTTGATCCAACTTCATTCGAACCAGTTGTGAGTTTCATGACAAGATATGGTTATGTAGAGTTAAACAACACTGCATCATCTCTTGGTAATGCGGCTGACTACTTGGCAAGAGTGTCTGTATCAAACGTATCTTTCGCATAAGATATTATACAAAAACGAAAAGGGCGGCTTTATGTCGCCCTTTTTTATTGACTATTCAAAATATATATTTTGGTTAACCTAACCATTGCTTTTTTCACAAAGATTTGTTATATTAGTATTATAAGTTACAAAGGATTTAGCGGTCCGATGTATATAGTGCAAGGAAGAGGCGTTTACCAGAGCGTCGAACTTGGCTGTAAAGGGGTGGTACCCAGGCATGGTTGCAGAAATGCGTTGTGTCACATCGCTCTACCGAGCGGCTACAGGCTCCCTGGTTTCAGAATGGTATCTGCGGCGAGGGGTTGGAGGTATAACCGAGTCCTCCCTATTTTGCTTATATTTTAAAAAGACTCTTCGGAGTCTTTTTTCTTGACTAAATAATTGTATGAAGGACGAATATACAACGGCCTTTTACGACATTGTCAAGGAGGCATCCGAGACTACAGGTTATCAATTACCTTTAGAAATTGAAGCCTATGTAGTAATGCTTCTTGCAGATAAAATAGATAAACCAAACTTCCTACCAGAAACTTCATTTGCAGAATCACTTTTAGCATTAAAACAACCCTATAGATTAACTGCTAAAGAATTAGGAGATACTTGTTTGTTTGTAACAGGTGTATTTCCAGAATATGGTATTAGTGTAGATTACTATTCAAGTATTGGAAAAAACAGTTACACACTAATACAACAAGGTATGCATATAGAATTGTTCAGTTCACTTGCTACTCGCTTTGATTTTATACGTAAATTTATAAATCTAACTGTAAACCCTAAAAATTCGCCATTAAGTTTAATTAGATAAATACTTGTGTCAGATAGTGTGCCGCATATGTGGCGGACTTATGCTGTTACCCACAGCGTACCGGATAGAACCCGGATAGGACTACTTTATAGGAGAAAACAAATGGGAAGACCAATTAACAAAAGATATTTTGGACCGGCTACAGCAGGCGGTAACGAAATCAAAGTTGACCTTTACAACGGTTCAGCCGTAGTTGAAGGTTACATTGTAAAACAATTAGGATCAAAGAAGTTTCGTGTAGCGGCGATCGGTACACCAGGAACTACATATGATCGTTTTTTAACAACAGGTAAATTAGCAACAGCACTAACAGGTACTGAAATGGCAATTACTGTATTAGGTGATGATTCAGAAACATATCAAATTTCTAAAATCTCTGGTAGAAAAGCAACTATAATTGCACCAGACGGTACAGGATCAAATGCTTTAACAGGTACATCAGTAGCATGGAACTTTACAGCATCTACAGGTGATGGTGCAGTACAAGTTGAAGAAGCAGGTGACGACGATATATTAGTTGGCACAGACGACGACGATTTCGCTAATGCATAATTAGAATATATTGTGGGGGAGCAATCCCCCACATAGTTTAAGGATTTAAAATGTCAAAATATGTTTCAGTACCAAATGGTAACTTTACAGTAAAGGTTCAAAACAACGGATCAATTAGACTTGACACAGGTGCAGGTGTCGGTGAAGTTAGAGTTACGGGTGATTTGGTAGTTGAAGGTGAAACTGTAACAGTAAGTTCGACTAATTTAGAAATTGAAGATAATATCTTACTAATCAACAGAGGCGAAACTGGCGCAGGTGTTGGAGAAACTACAGCAGGTATTAGAATCGATAGAGGTACTTTAGACGATGCACAGATATTATTTGACGAAAGTTTAGAATATGTAAATCCAAATGCTCCAGCAGTTCAATCATTTGGTACATTTACATTCAAAGATACAGCAGGAAATTATTTAGGTATAAGAGCACCAAGTATTCAAACAGGTGGTAGTGAATTATTTCTTGACACAAATAGCAGACCGGTAACAATCGTTGGATCTGCAACTGCTTATGGAACTGCTATCATTGGAGTCGACGAGGCATTGGCAAACGTAGCATATGTAGACGGTGCTATTGATCAAACACTTACAGATTTGCAAATTAGAAAAATTGCTGATGGTAATACACAGGTTGAAGTAACAGATGCAACTGATGGTGTAGGATTAAGTAGAGTAGACTTTATGATGGATAGTTCTGTCATTGCTACATATTTTCCAGACAGAATCGAACTTAATGACTTACGAATTGTAGGACAAACAATTTCAGGAACTGTAAGTAATGGAGATATTGTATTAGACGCACCAGGAACTGGTACAGTTAAAATCAATGATGTATTACAAATTACAGAAACTCCAGGAACTGACGATCCAATTGTAGATCCATTAGCACCAACTGATGGAATCAAATTGTATTCTAAGTCAGAAGGTACAGGTAATACCGGCTTATTTTTTGTAAATACAAATAATACAAACGATGAACTAATTAGTAAAAATAGAGCCCTACTTTATGGGTATCTATTGTAAGGATAAATATTACGATGGCAATAGCAAATATTTTAGTAGATAACACACAACAAGCAATAATAACTGTTCCAGCGGATAAACAGTATGCAATTCTTACATTAGTTGTTTGTAACCATGCCGCAGAAGATTTAACAGGTGCAAATGATGCAACATTTGATCTTTATTTTGTGCCAGCAGATGCCGCAAACGGTGCAATCACAGTAGGCGCACAAACACAAATTGCAAAAGCAGTTAAAGTTGCAGGTTCTGATAGTTTTACGTTTGATACTGAAAAGATGGTATTATCTACAGGAGACAGAATTATCTTAACAGGACAAGCACCATATAATTTAAGTGCTACAGTTAGTTACTTGGAAGTGTAATGAAATTTTTAAAAGCACAAACAACAAATCGTAGAGGTGTATTTAGAGGCAAAGGAGCATTTTATAATGCTAACGGAGTCTTTGAGTTTAGATCAAATGCGGCAATGACTGTTCCAGTTGGTGCTAATGCTGATAGACCTTCTGCTCCTGCATTAGGTATGATGCGTTTTAACACTGACAATAACAGTGTTGAATTTTATGATAACGGTGTGTGGAAAGAAATTAGACTTAAAGAACCTACACCTATTACTCAACAAAGTTTAGGAACAGGCGACGGTGTGGAAACTGTGTTTGGTCCTCTTGATGCAAACGACAGTTCATATCCAGTGCCAAGTTCAGCACAGAGTGTATTTGTTATTGTAGAAAACGTACTTCAAATTTCAACCACAAACTACACATTAGAACAAAGTTCAAGTGGTAATCTTGCAGGACCTAACAGTCCTTACGCAGACGGTTATTACATTAAATTCCTTTCACCAGTGCCAAACGGCAAAGCAGTAACAGTCCTACATAACTTCGACAAGTAAATCCAATAAATATAGTTAAGGAGTATTAACTATGAGCCTTGGAAGAATTTCCGGACCGCTTTTAAAAGCAAATTTACAAAGAGAAGCAGACCTTGCAGTTGAAACAGATCTACTGTACATAGGCCATACCGATGGAAAAATTGGTATTAATACTCTTACACGCCCAAGAGAATTTACAGTTGACGGTACACTTAGAGCAAGAAGTACTGGACAAGATCTTACAATTACAAATAAACTAAACATAGGTGACTTAGCGTTTGATTCAAACGGTATAAGCACACTTGCAGGAAATATTAATATTAATCATGCCGGCGGCGCAGGCAGTGGAGTAGTTGTTAGTGGTATTAGAACATCGTCAGTTGACATACAGAATAATTATATTGGCTCACACACAACAAATGCAGATGTAGATTTTATACCAAACGGTACAGGAACTATTGAATTAATTACCGCGGCAAAAACTATAACAGCAGATGGTAATATTCATGCTACTGGTAACATTACATTTGATGGAAATATTTTTATCGGTGGTGACGGCGATGAAGATAATGTAGCATTTAGAGGTGACATTGATGGTAATTTAATGCCAGATGTTACAGATACATTTAATATTGGTGCAAATCTAAAAAGATTTAATTTAGAATCAACAGCACTCAGTGTTGATAATGTCATTAGTGCAGAGAACGTAACTATTGACGGAATCGAAGTTACACTTTCACAAGGTAAAATATGGTATGTTGCTGTTAACGGCGATAATACAAGACGTGGTACAAGTCCTCAAGGTCCTTTAGGTACAATTAAGTATGCTCTAAGTCGAGCACAAGCAGGAGATACTGTTTACGTTAATGCAGGTGATTACGAAGAAGAATTTCCTTTAGAAGTACCTGTAGGAGTTACAGTAAAAGGACAAGATATTCGTAACGTAGAAATACGTCCTACTACAGATAATCAAAGTGAAGATGCATTTTTACTAAACGGTGAAAGCACAGTTGAAAACTTAACAATTAAGAACTTCTTCTATGATAGTGCAAACAACAAAGGTCATGCTTTTAGATTCGCCGGAGATGCAAGAGTTACAACACGTTCTCCATACATAAGAAACATAACAGTAATTACACAAGGCAGTGCAGTAAGTGCAACAGATCCAAGAGGATTTGCAAGTGGAGACGCAGGTCGCGGTGCTTATATTGACGGAAGTGTTTTAGATCACGATACAAATGAAGCAAGTATGCTGTTCCATAGTGTAACATTTATTACACCCGGAGTAGATGCTGTTACAATGACTAACGGTGTTAGAGTAGAGTGGTTAAATTCTTTCACATATTTTGCTAACAGATCGTACTATATTGTTAACGGTCCAGGAAGATGGCGAAGTGACAGTGTACTAATCAAAGGTGGAGAATTACGTTCAATTGGATCAGCAAGTATCTATGGTAATTACGGTATTGTTGCTGACGGTGACGAAACACTTGCATATTTGATTTCGCATAACTTTGCTTACATTGGCGTAGGTAAAGATGTAACTAATGATAATACACTAAACATTACAGCAAATGAAGTTGTAAAAATTAACAATGGTACTGTTTATTTTCAATCACAGGATCAAATAGGTAACTTTAGAGTTGGTGATAACTTCTTTGTAAATCTAAAAGACGGTACAACAAGTATTGATGCCGACACAGTTGATGCAAGTGGAATATCAAGTTTACGTGTAACAACTCCGGGCGGCGAAACTTCATTTTTTGACGGCGGCAATATTGAAACTGGTGCTATAAGAATTATTGCACCTAACACAATTAAATCAGTTGCAGGACCAATTAATTTTGCTTCACCTTCCAATATACACAACATTCCTACAAATGTTAGAATGGATCAACTTACACTTGATGGAAGTTTAACAATTGGTGGCTCATTGGTAAGAATTGGTGATCAAGCAAGTGATACAGTAGACTTTAATACACCTTTTGATCAAGATTTGTATCCTAATGTTACGAACACATATGACTTAGGAACATCTACAAAAAGATGGAAAAAATCTTACCTAAATGGTTTAGAACTTGATAGTTTTACATTTAATGAAAACTATATTCAAGTAAACAATACAAACGAAGATTTAGAATTACGTGCAAGTAGTACAGGAAATGTAGTTTTTGATAATGTTACTGCTCGAAACAATATTTTAGGATCTTACATAGACGATTTACAATTACAACCTAATACAAAACTTACTATAGACAGTACAACACGTATTCAACTTCCTGTAGGTACAAATGCACAGCGTAAAGACAACGTAGGTGATATACGTTACAACAGTTCGATTGGTATTTTTGAAGGATACAGTGGGGGTAATGTAAGTTTTCCTGGAGTATACGATACTGACAGAGACACATTCTTTGATTTACAAAACAATGAATTTAGATTTGTTACAGGAAACGCGACAAATACATTGCTAAATGGTCAGATTCTTGAAACTAACAGATTTGATTCTGATAACAGTTTAAGTATTGACGGTAACACAATAACAAGTGCTACCCCTAATGCAGATATTCAGTTTTTATCTAATGGTTTAGGATCTATTGGACAAGAAGATCTTATCTTTAAAAATAACACAATTACTAATACTCTTAATACTCCTTTTACCTTCCAATTAGCAGATATATACTCGTTTGTTAAATTTGATCAAACTATGGGGCTTGTTGTACCATACGGTGATAATACAACAAGACAGTCAAATCCAGAAGTAGGAACCACACGTTTTAATACTGATCCAAGCAAATTATTCCTTGAAACATATAACGGAACTGAATGGGTATTAGCATCAGGTGGGGGTGAATCTGTAACCTTAGAATACGCTGAAGAATTGAACTTTCTTTATAGTGTTGTACTTGGGTAATTCCAAAAAACGATAAATACTATTAATGCAACAAAGGCCGACCAAGCCGTTGCAGGACAAACCGTGGTTAACCAGCGATTGGGAAGGTCAAAACAGGTTAGAGGGACAAAATGATCCCCGCAAAAGGAGAAAAAGGTGGCAGTTGGTCGTATATCCGGTCCGCTCTTAAAGGCAAATCTATTGCGCCAAGGCGTAGATTTAGCGTTTGAAACGGATCTACTTTACTTAGATGTTAATAATAGCCGAGTTGGAATTAAGACTGCATCTCCTCAAGCGGAATTAGATGTAAACGGATCAGCAAGAATTCAAACATTAGATATTTTAGACACCATATTACCTATCGGTAATATTACTATTGACGGTGGTACTAATACTATTTCTACTACACAATCAATATTCAATATTGCTACACCAAACAGTGTAATTTATCAGGATAGATTACAGGTAGATGATATTGAAATTGACGGTAGTGTAATCCGTACATTAGGAACTAATCAAAACTTAGAGTTTCGTCCTAATGGTACAGGTACTATTAATTTTTATGGTAACACAAATGTTACAGGTAATTTACACGCTACTGGAAACATCAGTGCAGATGGTGATATTACTATTGGTGATCAAGACACTGACACAGTTACAATTAACGCAGACATTGCGTCTGACTTAATTCCAGATGTAACAAATACATACACAATTGGTAATGCTACTAAGAAGTGGGCACACGGTTATTTTAATGATTTAACAGCAACAAGTATTACAACTGCTGGTCTTACCATTGGAGATTTAGATCTTACATTAACTCCAGGAAATGTTTTTTATGTTGCTAAAAACGGTGACGATGTACACAGCGGAGAACATCCACAAGATCCATTCTTAACTATCGCTCAAGCATTGAGTGTAGCAAGTGTAGGTGACACAATTCACATTTATCCTGGAGATTATGAAGAAGTATTTCCACTAAACGTTCCAGCAGGCGTTACAATTATTGGCGAAGGAATTAGATCAGTAAAAGTTACACCAACATCAGGTACAAATAATAACAACGCTTTTGTACTACAAGGCGAATCAAGTGTAATGAATTTAACTGTTGCAGACTTTTACTATGACAGCGTAAATGACACAGGCTGGGCATTTAGTTTTGCAAATAATTTTGAAGTTACTTCAAGATCACCTTACATTAAAAATATTAGTGTAATTACAAAAGGTAGTGTAACATCAGCAAGTGATCCAAGAGGATTTGATCAAGCCGATGCAGGTAGGGGTGCAAAACTTGATGGCGAACAAGCAACAGCAAACTCAAAAGAAGCAAGTATGCTGTTCCACAGTGTTACATTTATTACTCCAGGAGCAGTAGGCCTTTATGCAACAAATGGTGCAAGAATAGAATGGCTTAACTCATTTGTGTATTTTGCTGATAAAGCAATGCTTGGTGAAAACGGTACTAACGGATTAAAAGGCACTGGACGCACAAAAGTTAAGTTAAGCGGACTTGTAGGAACACCGACAGCAGGGGAAGTATTTCAATATACAGATTCACAAGGCACAGTTGTTAATGCAACAGTAAATGAAGTTGATGGAAATTACATCTATCTAAACAACAACGTTTTAGGATTAGAAACAAAATATGAGCGTGGCGGAAAAACTGTTGTTGCAGTAGACAATGCACAAATTGATACAGCAATTAAAAAGTTTGGTACAGGTTCTTTATTATTAGATGGTACAGATGATTATATCTCAGTTGCTACAGATCCAGACTTTGGATTTGGTACAGGTAACTTTACAATTGAAGGTTGGTTCTATGCAAATAGTGTAACAGGAACAAGAGCACTTGTTGACATGAGAGCAGGAACTGCAATCGATACTGGTTTATATCTTTATGCAGACGCTGGTGTTGTTAAAGTTTATTACAATGGTGCAGAACTATTAAGTGGTGGATTACTATCAACAACAACATGGACACACGTTGCTGTAACAAGATCAAGTTCAACAATAAATTTATATGTAAATGGTACAAGAGTTGATTCTGATAACGCATTTAGTTCAGACATAGGAGCAAGTAAACCTTTATTAATTGGTTCGGCTTTTAATGCATCATCTTTCTGGGACGGACACGTTGACGATTTTAGATTGTCAGCAGTTGCAAGATACACATTAGGATCTTACACACCGCCATTAAATGAAGTTTCAAATGATACAGATTCAAGAATACTTTTAAGATTTAATGGTGTAGATAGTTCAAGCACTTTTGAAGATGACGTTATTGTATTACAGAACATTGGCTTTGGCGGCGGAGCATACGCTACAGGAATTGAATTAGCAGACTTTTCAGACTTTGGTTGTGAAATACGTTCAATAGGTAGTGCTTGTGTTTACGGTAATTATGGTATTTACGGAGACGGTAATGGTGTTGTTATGTACCTTATCTCTCAGAACCTTGCATACATTGGTAACGGCAAAGCAGTTGATAATGATCCAACTACTGTAATTCAAAGTCAAGAAGTTACAAAACTAAACGAAGCAAATGTTTACTTTAGTTCAGTTGACCATAAAGGTGATTTTAGAGTTGGCGATGTTTTCCATGTTAATCAAGCAGATGGTACAGTCAACTTTACAAATGCAAACTTTAATATTGATACATTACAAAGTGTAAGATTTAGCACAGGTTCGTCGACTACAATTATCGACGGAGACAAAATTCAAACAGGCAATATTAGACTAAGCGGTAATACTGTTGAAAGTTTAAGTGGCGACTTAAACATTGATGCACAAAGCGGAATAGTTAATTTTTCAGATGATGTTAATATTACAGGCGACCTTGATGTAACAGGTGATGTTACTATTGGCGGTAACATTACAATAGGTGACGAAGCAACTGATAGCATTGAAATTGTTGCAGGTATTGCAAGTAATCTTGTACCAAGTGAAGACGGAACATTTACTTTAGGTACAGTGACAAACGAATGGCGTAAATTATATGCTGGTGAAGCACAAATTGACGACATTAATATTAACACAAACGTAATTCAAACTACAAATACAAATCAAGATTTAGAATTACGTGCAAGTGGTACAGGATCAATCAAAGTTGACGATTTAAGTTTTAAAACAAATATTATTTCATCGACAGGGGATATGATTCTTGATCCAGGCAGTGAAACAGTTGACATTAATTCAACTGGTAGTTTGACATTACCAAGAGGTACAACAGCACAACGTCCAGGTACTCCAGCAGATGGTATGCTACGTTATAACACAGACACAGATGTGTTTGAAGGTTATGACGGGCAATGGATTACACTAAATGGTGTTCGTGATGTTGACCAAGATACATACATCACAGCAGAAGCAACACCAGGTGCAGACGACGACACACTTTATTTTTATGCTGGTGGCCAACTCATTGCAGACGCTAACCAGACACGTTTTAATGTTGCCAAATTAGCAGTTGACGACATTGAAATTGAAGGAAATACTGTCAGAGCAGTTACAACAAACAGTGATTTGAACCTTAGAGCCAACGGAACAGGGCGAGTTATTGTTGAAAATTTTGGTTTCAACGCAAATTCGATAACTAATACTGTAGCCGGTGCAGTTACATCATTGGCTCAAACTGGTGACGGATATTTTAAAATTGAAGGACAAGGCGGATTTGTTATTCCAGTTGGTGATTTGTCAAATAGACATCCTACACCAGAAACAGGAATGATGCGTTTTAATACTCAAGACGATAGAGTTGAAATTTATGATCCGGCAGGCGTTTGGGTATCAGTAGCAGGTAGTTCGGGTGCGGTTTCGGCGCAAGACGCTGAGGAGATAGCAATACAAATGGCGATTTCGTTAGGATAAGATATGGCAACATTTTTTAAAAATAAAGTAATTAAAGAAATAGGTAAAGTTGAAGTACCAATTTATGAGGCTCCGGCGTCAGCCAGAACAACGGTGATTGGATTAAGTTTAGCAAACCTTACAGAGTCGGTAGTTAGTGCAAGTGTGCTGATTGCTGATGATACTTCTGTAAAAGGTTTTTACCTCAAAGACGTTTTAGTGCCACCTAACAGTACATTGAAAGTATTAAACGGCGGAGAAAAAATAATTTTAGGATCTACAAATCAAGTGTTTGCAGTTTCTGACATTGATGCAAGTTTAGATGCAATCATAAGTTTTGTGGAGATAGTGTAATATGTCAGTTTTTTATACAGGTCAAACAATTACTCAAACTATTGAAGATAATCTTGGAGAAAGATACTTCTATGGTTTACGTAGATCTGATGAAGGCGAACTATTTTTAGGAAAACTTGATCAGTTAAGTTTAAATGATTCTATTGCAATCAACAACGAAGGCAATCCAATTGATAACTTTACAGAATTTGACGAAGGCGCAGAATTTTTTGAAGGAAGAGATTCTGCACATAATCTAACATATAAGAATTTAAATTATGAACAATTTCGTTGGGACGATGCCAATTTATTTTATTATGTAAACGACGAAGGCGAACTTGTTGTAAGAATTAATCAAGGACCTAATGATGGTGCAGTAGAATATGCAGGTGATACAATTACTATTACAGACAGTGATAGAGAATGGGATAACACCAACCTTACATTAGATAATAACAATATTACATACGACCAAACATAGGAGAGTAGGAGTAGGATATGACAAAACAAGTAGTAAATGTAGGAATTTTGCCCAACGATGGTCAAGGTGATAACCTGAGGGCAGGTGCTACAAAAATTAATAATAACTTTAATGAGTTGTATACAGCATTAGGAGATGGAGATCAATTAACGGTTATTTCTAATAACGTTTTAAATTCTTTTCCACCAACAGCAACAGGTAGTAACAAAATCACTTTCCTATATCCTACATTTGGTGCACTACCTAATCCTACAACTTATGATGGTATGTTGGCAAAAGTGACTGCTGATGCGGCAGTATATTATGCTCACAACAACTCCTGGAATAAAATGTTAGATACAACGAGTGACCTTGGTGACTTGAGTAATGTATCTGCTACAGCGGCAACAGATGGTCAAGCACTTGTTTGGGATAATGATGCAGGACAATGGGGACCAGGCACAGTAGCAGGTGAAGGCGGCGGAGCGTCTGCATTTACAGACTTAACTGATTCCCCAACAAATTACACAAGTGCAAATGGAAAAATTGTTAGAGTTAATTCAGGGGGTACAGGAGTTGAATTTAGTGATGCTGTTACAGCGGCAGAAGTTGGCAGTATTGCAATTGGCGCATTAAGTAATGTTTCAACTTCGTCTCCGAGCACAGGTGATGTTCTTAAGTGGGACGGATCACAATGGGCACCAGGTGCTGACGTTGCATCAGGTGGTTCAGGATTAGATGCTGATACACTTGACGGATTTGACAGTGCTTATTTCTTAAATTATAATAACTTTTCAAACACACCAACACTGTTTGGAGAAACATTTTTAGATTTAACAGATACTCCAAGTGCATTTACTGGCGCGGCAAATAGATTTGTTAAAGTTAACTCAGCAGGCGATGGATTAGAATTTGTTGTTGATCAATCAACAGACCAAAACTTGTTTGCAACAGTAGCAGGTGATACAGGTTCAACAACAGCAAGTGGTTTAACAGACACATTAACTATTGCAGGCGGTACTGATATTGAAACTGAAATGGACGCAGGCACATTAACAATTAATTTTAATGGCACAACTGGTGCAACAGAGTTAAATGAATTAAGTGATGTAACCACAGCAAATGCAGTTAGAGGATCATATATTGGATATAATGGTACAAGTTATGCTCCATTAAATGGTGCAAGTATTACTTGGACACTTGGTGCTAATGGGTCAAGTGATTATACATTTACAGGACCAGGATTTCCAACAACTACAAATGATCCAGTTTTATACTTAATGCGTGGAATGACTTATTATTTTAATAATAACAGTGGTGGCGGACATCCATTTGAAATTAGAGTTTCAAATGGCGGCGCGGCATACAACACAGGTGTTGTTAACAACAATGCGTCAACAGGATATATTGTGTTTACAGTACCAATGAATGCACCAAATACTTTGTACTATCAATGTACTGCACACAGTAACATGGGGAATACAATTAATATTGTAACTTAAGGAATAGATTATGGCAAGTTTTTATCAAGGTACAGAAATTGGAACAATCCTTAAAACAGTTAAGGGTAGTAGATACTTTTACGGCCTACGAAGAACACAAGATGGCGAATTATACTTGGTAAAATCAGACCAAACAAAAAGCACAGATGGTGTACAAGTTAACCAACCTGGAGATCCTGTACAAAACTATCCAGACTTTCAAAGAGGAATTGAGTTTTTTGAAGGTAGAGATGAAGAGCATGAGATTTCATTTGAAAACTTACGCTACGAACAGTTTAGATGGGACGATAGAAACTTAGTTTATTACATAGACGATGAAGGAAACTTAGTAATTAGAATCAATCAAGATTATGATTTTCCAGATGGGGTATCACCATAATGGTTAAATACAGTAATAGAAACGGAAAAATAAATGGCTGAATTTAAAATTGACAGAATCCGATTTAGATGGACTGGCACTTGGCAGGCTTCTAAGCAATATATTAAAGATGATATTGTAAGTTATGGTGGTAAAACTTTTGTTTGTTTGAATGGTCATACATCAGATCCAGACTTTTACATTGACTATCTAAATCAAATACTGCCTAAGTGGACACAAATGACAGACGGTGTACAATGGGTAGACCAATGGACTCCGGGTACATATTATAAAGTAAATGACGTTATACGCTATGGTGGTCAAGTCTATGCGGCTATTGTTGGTCATACAGCAAGTCCGTATGAAGTTCCAGAAGGATCAACAACTATTACAGTAACAGTTGATAGAGACAGTGGATCTATCACTGACACAGGTCGTGCTAACACTTCAACTGGTGCAATTTTCTTAAATGGAACTGAAAGAAATATTATTACAATACGTAAAGGACATACATACCTTTTTGATCAAACAGATCAATCAAATTTAGATTTCGGTGGACAAGAACACCCACTAAGATTTAGTGTATACGAAGACGGTGTGAATCCTGATACTCCTCTTATTGACTATTGGGACATTGGTACAAATCTTGTTTACTTTATTGACGGCATTGAAACAACAGAGGCAGTTTACCTAAGTTCGTTTGCAACAGCAAGTGATAGAAAAATTAGACTTACAGTCCCAGCAGATGCACCAGACAAAATTTATTACTTTGATGGCACACCAGATTCAAAAGACAAGGGTGCGTATCTAAATATTGAAACTCCAGGTGAAATTGGAATTAATGATTTTGGTAATTGGAAATTGGTTGTTTCAGATCAAAATTGGCGTTACGAATGGTTACCTCAAGTAATTTATAGAATTGGTGATGTTGTTAAGTACGGCGGTATTATATATCGTTGTACAGTCGAACACACGTCATCAACAACTGTTACAGGTCTTGAATTAGACTCAACTAAATGGACAGTTGTTACAAGATCAGATCAGTGGAAAGATTATTGGAAGCCAAGAACAAGATATGTAGCAGATGATGTTATACGTTACGGTGGTATTATATATCGTTGTGTAATTGGTCATTTAAGTGCAAATGATGACGCACTTGGTCTTGAAGAAGATATGCCAGGAGCACCTAACAATGCATGGGAAATTTTAATTGACGGCATCGAATATAAAGGACATTGGGTAGCAAGTAGAGATATTACATCAGAAGAAATTACAGGCGGTATAGTAACAGTAACAAGTCACGGATTAACAACAGGTGATTTAGTTCAGTATACAACAACTGGAACAGACGGTGACGGATTAAGTGATAACACTTATTATTATATAAGAAATGTAACAGTAGATACATTTAAATTATACAGACGTTTAAATGATGCACTTGCTAATAGAAGTAATTTGGAAGTTGAAGCAGGTGACGGTACTGAAATTTTTGTTAAAAAAGAAAAATACAAAAAAGGTGATATTCTAAGATACGGACCAAGTATATGGTATTGTAACACAGGACATAACAGTGGAACAACTTTTGCAGAAAGTTTCTTTGATATTTGGTTGCCTGGATATGAATACGAACAACAGTGGGTAGAGAGTGCAACATATCAACCTGGCGATATTGTCAAATATGGTGGTTACAGTTATACATCATTAACAATTAATACAAACAGTATTCCGAGTGTAAATGGTATTACACAAGACACTGGCGATTGGGAATTACTAACACAAGGCTACAGAATGGGTGGCCAAATAAATCAAAATCCTGATCTACAAGAAGAAGCATCATATTGGGACAGTGGTACATCATACCAAACTGGTGATGTTGTAAGATTTGGTGGTTACTTGTATATTGCATTACGTGATAATACAGGTGCAGAACCAGATGATCAAAATTCAACTGTTGATGTAACAATTACAGTAGGTAATCCTGGCAACGGTAACAAATATTATGTTAATGGTGTAGTTGGTGGAAACATTGATTTATACGAAGAAAACACATATAGATTTATACAGAACGATTCATCAAACCTAACACATCCGTTGTATCTCAGCACATCAATTGATGGACACCATGACGGCGGTCAATACAATTACTTAGATAACGGTGTAACATACTGGTTAGATGGTGTACAGGTTGCTGATGCCGCGGCATATGACACAGGCTTTGCTGGAGCAACCGAAAGATATGTTCAGTATATTGTTCCAAGAGATGCATACAAAGCAAACTATCTTGTTTGTTACAATCACAGTGCTATGTATCAAGACGATCAAGGTGACGATGGCACACTAACAACTATCTACAGCAACAATCAATGGTTAACATTAATTGATGGTGATAGATTTAGAGGAAACTGGAAAGAAACAGTAATTGTAAATGCGGCTCCAGAAACTAATTCATACTTCCTTGGAGATATTGTTACATACAACGGTACGCTATATCGTTGTATCAAACGCCACGAAGCATCTAACTCTGGTTCAAGACCAGATTTAGATATAGATTACACACAGGAAAATTTCTGGGTAACTGTTGCAGAAGGTGGTGTTAATAACGTATTACAATACAGAGGTGATATTAGAACACATGACGGAACAGATCACGCAAGGGTTGGAATTGGTAATCCAGGTGACTCGTTCAAAGTTATGGCAGATGACGACCTTGCATGGGAATCTTTAGAACAAACAGAAAATGTTTACTATGTTTCACCAGACGGTATTGATGCAAACTCAACAGGTAGAGGTTTAACTCCTACTGCTCCATTTAAAACAATTAAGTATGCAACACAATATATTTTAGAAGATGAAGGTACAAGGGCGCCAGCAACTATTCTTGTAAAAACTGGCCGCTATCAAGAAATTTGTCCTATCAGTGTACCTGCTAACGTTGCTATTGTTGGCGACGAACTACGTTCAACATTTGTAGAACCAACACCAGAAACTAAAGGCAACGATATGTTCCGAGTACGTAATGGTTGTGGTATTAGAAATATGACACTATCGGGTCTACAAGGTCAATTTACAGATCCAGATGAATATTTAATTAAAAGGGTAACAGGCGGTGCGTTTGTAGCACTTGATCCGGGTGAAGGTCCAGACGATGAAACTGTTTGGATTACCACTAAATCAACTTATGTACAAAACGTTTCAACATTTGGTAACAAGTGTGTAGGTATGAAAGTTGATGGCTCCTTACACAACGGCGGCAATAAATCAATTGTTGCTAACGACTTTACACAAATTATTCAAGATGGTATCGGTTACTGGTGTAATGCAGATGGCTTATCAGAACTTGTATCAGTGTTTACATATTATTGTTATGTTGGTTATTTGTGTACAGAGGGTGGTAAAGTACGTGCAACAAATGGTAACAACTCATACGGTGAATATGGTTCTGTAGCAATTGGCTTTAACAATGACGAAACACCGATTACTGCAAAAGTAAACAACTATTCTAAAGAAGCAGAAGTTGGAAAAGTTTATAACGATGAAAATAAATTATTTGCTGTAGGATATACCAACACTGGTAATCATTATACACAAGGTACTGTAACTATTACAGGTTCAGGTCAAAATGCCGCAGGTAAACTAACAGAATTTAGAAACGGTTCAGTAACCGAAATTAGAATTACTGATCCAGGTGACTCATCAACTGTAGGAGGTGATAACTATACCTACGCTAACAATAGAGCACAAAGTGGTAATGCAACTGAAATTCAAATTGCTAACCAAGATGTAAACAACGAAGAATATTATCTTAACAAACTTATTACTATTATTGAAGGTGAAGGTAGAGGACAATACGGTCTTATTACAAGTTATGATTGGAACAACGGTGGTGTATTAAGTTGGAATGTAACCAGCGCCGCTGACCCAACGCTGACAGAAGGAACATACACAGGAATTAAAGGTGCAAGTAGTGATACAGATGCTACTGAACCTACATTTGATGTAAGCATTGATGCTTTAGGTGTAGTAACACTTACACTTACAGATGAAGGAACACGCAACAGTGAGGGAGATATTATTACAATTAATCCAACACAAGTTGGTAATAGTGGAAACCCTATTACTATTGAAATTACAGCAGTAAGTGCAGGTAGTAAAACAGTTACAGTTAAAAGACCTATTGACAATCAACCTGGTTGGCAACATCTATTACCAGGTGAGCCAATTAAAACTGTGTTAGACGAAACAACACGTTATGAAATTACACCATATATTTCATTTAGTGCACCGCCATACAATTCAAGTAATGCTACTGTTCAAACTGGAAGCAACTTCAAAGACAGTGCTGTGAAACTTGTAGACGGAACATATAGAACTGTTCTTGTTGGAGAAAACACAATTATGTGGACAGAAGATGGCACTTCGTTAACAGAAGCAACAAGTTATGCAGACTTAAATTATGTTGCTGTAGCCGACGGCCAAACTCAATACGTTGCTATTGATGCTAACGGTAGAGTTAAACAGTCAAACGATGCTACATCTTGGGGCGATGCACCTAACAACTTACTAAGTTTTGGAGTTACATTTGTTGGTTTAGAATATGGTAACGGAACACACATTGCAATCGCAAGTGGAACACAAAACATTTATAGATCAACAGATGGCGGCGGAACTTGGAGTCAAGTAACAGCAGGTGCAAGTGGAGCACAGTGGATAGTTTACGGTAACGGTAAATGGATTATTGCAAACGGTTCAGGTGATACTTGGGAAAGTATTGACGACGGAGCAAGTTGGAATGCAGGACAAAATATTGGTGATGTACAACACGATCTTGCTGATTTAAGATTTGGTAATGGCAGATTTGTTGCATCAACATATGATTCTCCAAATGATATTTCAACAGTAAACAACAAATTTTTCTACAGTTTCACTGATGCAAGTACTTCATACAACGACACAGTCTGGTATGCAGGAGAAGATACAAACGTTGCAGATAACGTTTTAATAAATTATTGTCAAGGTGTATTTTTAGGAGTTACTGAAAGCGGAAGCATTATTCAATCAGAAGATGGTGTTTATTGGATCGACAAAGGAACAGTAAGTGGGTCATATGATAAAATGTTGTTTGGTGTAACAGATAGCGGTCCGATATTTTATCCTATCAACACTACAAGCACACTTTCAAGTATTGAATATGTACAGACAGGTGCTACAACAAGAGCAACAGTTGAATTAGGTACAAGAAGAATCACACAGTTTTATATTCAAGAACCAGGATCAGGTTACGGTAACAATCCTCCAACTATTAGCATTGTTGATACCGGCAATACAAGAGATGTAACTTACGATGTAAGAATGAGAAACGGAACAGTTGGTCCGGTTGAATTTACTAACAGAGGTACTGGTTATATTAACATTGGCGTTACTATTACTGGCGATGGTTATGCAGACTTATACCAACTTGGTGATAAAGTTGTTGTAAAAGAATTAACACGTGAACCTGGACCAGGAGATAACTTGTACATTGAAGGTATTAACGATATTTTTTATGCTGTTCAAGGTGTTACAAACATTACTGGTACAGAAGGAAACTTTGATGCTACATTAACAATTAGTCCTACTCTTGATAGAGCAGAATCTCCAGAACACGAAACTAATTTAACAATTAGACAACAATATTCACAGGTACGTCTAACAGGACACGATTTCTTAGAAATTGGTAAAGGTAATTTATATAATTCACAGTATCCATTGTTGACTCCAATTGAAGGTTATGATGTTAGAGAGTTCCAAGAAACAGACAACGGCGGTGGCGGTAGAGTGTTCTACACATCCACAGACCAAGATGGTAACTTTAGGGTTGGTGAACTATTTAAAGTTGAACAAAGTACTGGTATTGTTTCTTTAAATGCATCATATTTTGAATTAGACGGTTTAAGTGAATTACGATTAGGCGGTGTTACACTTGGTGGAACTAACGCTGTAATTAGAGAATTTTCAGTAGATCCTACATTTACTGCAAATAGTAATGAAATTGTACCAACACAAAAAGCAATCGCTGGATATATTGACAGTAGAATTAGTGGTGGTGGTACAAATGTTAACGTTAACGCTGTGATTGCAGGTGAAGTTCGTGTACAGGGTAACAATATTAGTTCTGAAGCCTTCAGAAAAATCAATATTAATACACAAATGAACTTTGAAAAACCAATTGATGGCGATATGGCGGCTTTAACCTACTTTGTACAAGGTACAAACTTTGGACTTATCGATGAAGGAGATCCTGCAACACCGCAAGAAGCAGGGGCAGGGAAATAAACATAATGATAAATACAATTAACATAGTGTTAGGAACCAAAAATGGCTGAATTTAAACTCGGTAGAATTAGATTTATTTGGAAAGGTGCATGGACATCTGCCAAACAATATTACAAAGACGACGTTGTAAGATACGGTGGACGTACCTATATCGTCAATACCGGGCACATTAGTTCTAACGCATTTACAACAGATATTTCATACTTTGACCTATTAGCAGACGGTACTGAATGGAAGGGCGAATGGGCTCTTACAACAGTATATAAACCTAATGACGTTGTAAAATACGGAGGTTACTTATATGTTTGTAACACAGGTCATACTTCAGCGTCACAAGCGTCAGATGGTTTAGAGTTTGACCAAACAAAATGGGATTTATTTGCAGAAGGCTTTGACTGGAAAGGTGCTTGGGGAGTTGCAACAAGATATAAAGTAAACGACATTGTACGTTACGGTGGAGTAATGTATCTTTGTACAGAAGCACACACGTCAGCGGCAGACTCAGCAGATGGATTAGAACAAGATCAAACAAAATGGGATTTATTCGCTAATGGAATGACATGGCGAACTACTTGGACTGCAACTACAAGATATAAAGTAGGTGATGTAGTACGCTATGGCGGACAGGTTTATATCTGTAACACAGGTCACACTGCTGGCGCAACAGATGCAGACGGTCTTGAAGCAGATCAAGCAAGTTGGGATTACTTACACAAAGGTATTGAATATTTAGGCAACTGGGCAACATCAACACGTTATAAAATTAATGATGTTGTTAAGTATGGTGGAGACATTTGGATTTGTACAACGTTCCACACATCAGGTGCAACACTGGCGGCTGATGAATCAAACTGGTCAATATTTGTACCAGGATTAGAATTTGAAGATAGTTGGCAGAATAATGTAAACTATCAACCAGGTGACGTTGTAACATACGGTGGTTATTCATATATTTCAATCACAAATAACTTTGGACAAACTCCGTTTAATAACATTACCCATTGGGAATTATTTACAACAGGATTTACATTCCGTGGCGACTATGATAATAACTTTGCATACAAAGTTGGCGATGTTGTAAGACTTGGAGGATGGACTTACATTGCACTTGCAGACGGAACAGGTAACAGACCACCAGATGCAGTTTATTGGGATAAACTTAACGAAGGTTTATACTGGAAGGGTGAATGGCAGAATGCTGTTTACTATGACAAAGGTGATGTAGTTCGTGGTATTAATGATGTAAACTCTTATGTTTGTATCGCTCCACACACTTCAGAACAAATCGGTGCTGGACAAAACAGACCAGACCAAGATCTTGCAGGTAACTACTGGAACTTACTAAGTGGTGGTGCTGAAGTTGGTAACTTGACAACACGCGGTGACATTGTTTACTATAGTGGTGCAGGTCCAACAAGATTACCAGTTGGTGCACCAGGACAAGTATTAAAGGTTAATGGAGCAGGAACAGATCCAGAATGGGCATACTTTGGTCAACTTGACGCAGTTTACTACACAGCACTTGATGGTGCTGACAGTGCAGTACCAGCGTCGGGTGTAACACTTGACAAACCTTTTAGAACTGTAAACTTTGGTTTACGTCAAATTGAAGAAGGTGCAAGAAAACCTTATGCAACACAACTATTAAAAAGAAACAAAGCATTTATTCAAGATGAAACTCTTAGTTGGGTTGATACACAAATTGTAAACTCAAGTGCACCTTTTACAGGATCATTTACATATACTGCGGCAAACTGGCGTAGAGATTTAGGTACATTTATTGATGCACTTATTTGGGACTTATCACATGGTGGTAATAGAAAAACAAGATTAGAAACTCTTGCATACTTTGATTCAGATGCTGATCAATATTATGTTTCAAATGATGGTATTACAGCAGAATTTGCGGCAACACTGACATTTATTACAACATTAATCGATGATGTAATTACACAAGACACACCTGCTACAGATTATCAAGTAGCAAGAAGTGTAGCAAACCCAACACTACAAATTACAGACAACACTATTGTTGAAGAACCAGAAGCACAACAAATTCTTGTTAATCTAAGAACTGTTGCAAGTGCGGCATTGACAGCAGGAAACACAAACAGTGTACCAGCAGAAATTGTTGCTAACGATACATTGTTTGTAAAAACAGGTTCTTTTGCAGAAGTACTTCCAATGGTAATTCCAGAAAGTTGTGCAGTTGTTGGTGATGAATTACGTTCAACAAAAATTACTCCAGCAGGTTCACTTGTTGATTCAAGTGATACACAATATTCAATTGCTGGTATTACACACATGGCAAGTATCATTGATGATATTATTACAAACACAGCAGTAACAGCACAAACAGGTAATACAGAAACACAAGATACAGCATTACCAGCAGGTTCGGCGGCGGCAGGAACTGCGGCGGCGACTATTGCTACAGATATTAAAAATAAAATTGATTTTGTATTAAATTCTGTAGGTTCAGATGTTGCAATGACAGGTAGTAACACTCCAAACAAAACAGCAGATTATACAGATGCTGTACTAAGACTTACAGAAAACAAAGATTTTATTGCAGAAGATGTTAACAGATATATTATTGCTACATATCCTGCATACACAGATTATATTTCAGGACCTAATGCGGCGGCATTACAAGCAAGTTGTAAACGTGATGTAAAACGTTACATTGAAGCAATACAACATGACTTAATTTACACTGGAAACTACAAAGCACAAAGAGCCGCAGAACAGTATTATAGAAGCGTTGGTGGTTCTACACTAAACGATATGTTCTATGTAAGAAATGGTACAGGTTTAAGAAACTGTACTGTACAAGGTTTAGACGGTGTTTTAGGAACAGTAAACACTTACGGTACAAAACGTCCAAGTGCGGGTGCTTATGTATCACTTGATCCAGGCTGGGGAACAGCACATGAAGACGCATGGGTTAAAAATAAATCGTGTTATGTACAGAACGTAACAACGTTTGGTACAGGATGTGTTGGTCTTAAGATTGACGGCGATTTACACGCAGGCGGTAACGACTCTATTGTTGCTAACGACTTTACACAGGTATTAAGTGACGGTATTGGTGTATGGTGTACAAACTTAGGTAGAACAGAACTTGTTTCTGTGTTCTCATACTATGGTCACATTGGTTACCTTGCAGAAAACGGTGGTAAAATTCGTGCTACAAACGGTAACTCATCATATGGTGATTTTGGTTGTGTATCAGAAGGCGTAGATGCAACTGAAGTTCCAATTATTGCATACACTGATAACCGAGACAAACAGGCTCAAGTTGCTAAAATTATTACAGATAGCGATAGAATTCTTTCATTAGAATATCTTAATGCTGGTAGAGAATATGATACTAATGGCGGCAATGCTGTTATTTCTATTGTAGGCGACGGCTTTGGTCTTGGTACTGTAACTCCTGTTTACAGAACAGCAGGTGTTATGGAAGTAAGATTGCTTAACACAAACGATGAGTTTGGTGGAGAAGATTATATTACAGCAGGTAACGCGGCACAGATTGGTAATGCAACAAGTCTTACAATTTCAAACACAGATACTGCAACATCTGGACAGTATATCGGAATGGCAATTTGGATTGAAGCAGGTTTAGGTGCTGGACAGTATGCTTATATTGACACATTTAACGCAGGTACTAAACAAGCAACAGTAAGAAAATATTCAGATGGCACACCAGGATGGGATCACTTGTTAGGTGAGCCTATTGAATCATTGCTTGATAGTACAACAACATATGTTATTGAACCAAGACTTGAATTTTCAACTCCAGTTGGTGACGGATCAAGTACTTCTATCAAAGCAATTGGTAGATGTAGAGTACAAGACGGTTTAATTAACCAGATTAGAATTATTGAACCAGGACAAGGTTATGATAATACTGCGACATTAACTATTACAGATCCAAACAATACAACAGATGCACCATTCCAAATTAGAATTGCTGACGGTGTATTAGGACAACCAACATTTGCTGGAGCAACCAATGGCGGTAGAGGATCTGGTTATGAAACTGCTACTGCTACAATTACAGCAACACAGATTGAAGAAACAATTACAGGAATTACACAAGCAAATCCAGCAGTAGTAACAATTACTGGACACAGCATTACACTCGATGGAACAAAAGTTAGAATTGCAGAAGCATTAGGATTAGCGTCAAGATTTTTTGACCCTACTTCATTCTTTGCAAAAGTTGTTGATGCAAACAGCATTGAATTATATGAAGATCCTAACTTAACAGTATCTATTGATACAAGTGCATTAGCACCATATACCACAGGCGGTAAAGTAACACACGGTGGTGGTTATATGGACAACTTACAATCAGGTAAGTTTGTTCAAGTTGCAGGATTAAGATCAAAACCGAGAGCAGGTTCAAACATAGAATTCTCAAATCAACAAAACGTATTCTACAAACTTGTTGCAATTACAAATTTATTAGGCGGTGATGATGGACCATTTACCGCACAGTTACAAGTATCACCTGAAATTCCAGTAGATGATGCACCTGCTCAGTATGAAAGTGCAGAAGTAAGAATTAGATACTCACAAGTACGATTAACAGGACATGACTTCCTGGATATCGGTACTGGTAACTTTACAAATACAAATTATCCAAACGTACCTTTACAAGATCCACAGCCGGACAATGAAACAAAAGAAGGCGGTGGCGGTAGAGTGTTCTACACATCCACAGACCAAGACGGTAACTTTAGAGTTGGTGGATTGTTTAACGTTGAACAGTCAACAGGTGTTGCAACATTGAATGCTGATGCATTTAATATTTCAGGACTACAAGAACTGTCATTGGGTAATCTTGCGGTTGGTAACACAGGCGCAACAATTAACGAGTTTAGCACCGATGGTACATTCTCCGCAAACAGCGATAGTATTGTACCAACTCAAAGAGCAATTAGAACATATATTACTTCACAGATTGGTGGTGGTGCATCTACTCTTAACGTTAACCAAATTATTGCTGGTTTAGTACAAATTTCCGGACAGGAAATTACAACAACTACAGTAGTGCCGATTAATGTTAAGGCTCAATTCAATTTCCAAGGCGGAGTTGATGGAGCACCTGTGGCACTAAATATGTTTTTAATGGGATAAAGGAGAAAAAACTATGGCATCAGGAAGATTAGGAGCGGCAGACTTAGTATCCGCTACCGACACCACCGTATATACTGTGCCAACTGACAACTATGCAGTTGTTACATTATCGGTGTGTAATAGAGGAAATCAAGCAATTGGCGTACAAGTAGCCGTTGCGGCCGCGGCAACCCCGACAGCGGCCGAATACATTGAGTGGGAAACAGAAGTGTTAGCACACGGTGTATTAGAAAGATCGGGAATAGTAATGGACGCTGGAAAGAGGTTGGTTGTAAAATCAAGTTCAGGAAATGTTAGTGCAGTTGCGTTCGGTATTGAGACTGCGGCATAAATACAATAGAAGGATATAACAATGGGAAGATATATTACTACAACTGGAACCGCTGGTACTGTATTGAGAACAACAGGCACGAGTTATGCGGCCCAAGTTAACGATAGAGTATTGTGTACATCAGGTGGAATTACAATTACACTACCTCTTAACACAAGTTTGTTAGAGAATGACACAATTCAGATCGTTGATGTTACGGGTGCATTTAGTGCGTCTAATGTGACAGTAGCACGTAACGGCGCGAAAATCCAGAATTTAAGCGAAGATTTAACACTTGATATTAACAACTCTGCTGTTACACTTGTTTACACAGGTGCAACGTACGGTTGGATTATTAGTGGAACATAAGATAGGAAGTATATAGCATGGCAACACTTAGAGGATTACTTAGTGATGTTGAGCCGGCAAAGTCAGGCGTACAACGACAGTTTTGGGTTTGGAATGAATCAGATGGCATCGGCAACGGTGGTCGTTGTTGTCTGTGGACAGTTCCAACCGGTTCTGTAAACGTCACGTATGAATTATGGGGCGGCGGTGGAGGCGGTCACGGCGGTTGCTGTTGTCAGTTTCCAAATAGACCAGCGGCAGGCGGAAGTTATGCTATTAGAACTATTCAAACTATAGCAGGATGTCAATATACAATCTGTGCAGGCGGTTCAACAGTATGTTGCTGTTTCGGATGTATTGGCGGAAATGGCTATCCAAGTTTTGTAACAGGTTCAAGTATTGCTACTACCTGTGCACCAGGTGGCTGTGCTGGTAAAGCGTGTTGTTTCACTGATGCATACACTTGTCACCCAAGTTTTGTGTGGCAATGTGGTACAGGTGATTGGGGACTTCCACAAGTATCTGGAAGTTCAAAGAGAAGTCAATATTGTCATAACCAAATGTGGAACTTTACAGGAGGTACTCCACTGTTTGGTCATGCAAGAAGATCAAGAGACTGGTGTGCTGGTGAATTTACCAACACCGGCTCATGTTTCCACTGTTTAGCAGAATTCCCCGGAGGGGGTGGCGGCGGCGGAGCGGCCTGTGGAGAACCTTGTTGCTGGGGCGGCTGGGGTCAAGCAGGTGCGGTAAAAATTAGTTATAGTTAATAAGGAAATGGAGATAAAAAATGCCAAGTAACACAATTATTACACAGACATTTACATATGATTTGCCTGATGACTATCTTGCCCAAACAAATGATGACGGGAGAACCGCAACTGCTGAGTATAACGGGCCAGATAAAATTTGGGTATTCATTGATAGAGATACAGGACGTTCAGATACATCACGTCTTGTACTAACAGAAGAAGAAAATGGTGCAGATTTTCCTGTACCAGAAGATCAGTACAAAGTAGAAATTAACTGTGCAACTGATCCTGTGCTTTGCTCATTATTTGATGCAAAAGTAGAATGGGACACTGTACAAGGACAAACAAATATTGTAGTTGATTTACCAGATGGTACTACATACGAAAGACCAGATCCAACAGACGTTGATCATACATATGAATTAGATATGTGTACATACAACTTAGATGGAACATTAACAGATGGCAAATATGTAGGCGGCACATGGACAATGCAATGGAAGCAACCGTGGACATCATGGGAACAATTAATTACAGTAAGAAATAATGGATTAGCAGGTTCGGACAGTAAAATTGCTGACGATATGCCTGCGGCAACTAAGCAACAATGGTTAGATTATAGACAAGAATTGCGTGATTTACCAGCAACATTTGGTTACGGAACAGATACTGAAATTCCGGCCTACATGGTTAATTTTCCAGTAGAGCCAGGTGCTGATATTGCGGCGGTGGATGCAGACGAAAACCCACCGAGATAAAAGGAGCAGTAGAATATGTCAAGTTTAAGAACACTATTACAGTACGGTAGTACATCAACAGGCTCCACTCCGTTGAGAAGTTTACGTGTTTACAACACAAGTATTACTTCACAAAACAACGGTGGTAGATGTTGTCAATGGACAGTACCTGCAGGTGCTGTTTGGGCGGCCTTTGAAGTTTGGGGTGGTGGTGGTCCAGGCGCAGGAGTTTGCTGTTGCCAACAAGGATGGTCCGGTGGTTCTGGTTCTTATGGTAGACGTATTATTGAAACAGATGCAGGAGAGCAATTTACAATTTGTGCGGCAGGATCAACTTGTTGTCACTCAAGATGTTATTCATGTAAAGGATTTCCAAGTTATGTTTGTGGACCAAACGGATTTTGTATGTGTTCATCAGGTGGTTCAGAAGGGGCTTCAAAATGTTTTTGGAGTCAAAACTGTTCATACAGCGGATGTCAAATGTATAACTGCGGATGTGTTAATGGAGCAACTTTAGCAATTTGTGGTACAACTGGTGGCGGACATGGGTCTGCTCACTGTGCAAGTGATATGCACCAGTTTATACCAAGTGCACCATTTACATCACACACAAGAATGTCACGTTCAGGCTGTTATAAAACAGATGGACAAGGTCAAGGTGATCATGGCGTGTTCCCAGGAGGCGGTGGTGCTTCAGGGGTAACACATAACGAAACTTGTTACTGTGGAGCAAAAGGAATGGGCGGATTAGTAACAGTATACTATACGTCAACATAAGGAGTAAATAGTAGTATGTCAACTTTAAGAGATTTTTTGTTTGGTTACGATGACCCGAAAGCAATTCCAAATGAATTTGCAGTCTATAACACAAGTACGACTACTCCAAATAATGGCGGAAGATGCTGTTTATGGACAATACCAGCAGGAATAGCATATGCAACATTTGAAATTTGGGGCGGCGGTGCCGCAGGTGAAGGCGCTTGTTGCTGTCAAATGGGATATCCATCATCAGGTGGAACATATGGCCAAAGAGCAACAGATGTTACTCCGGGTCAACAATACACAATTTGTGCGGCAGGGTCAACTTGCTGTAGACAAAGAGGAAACTGTCAAAGAGGTTGTGATTCATACGTATGTAGATCAGGTTCATGGTGTGCAAGAGCGTGTGGAGGTAGAGTATTACGTACAGAATGTTTTATGTACAGAACTTGTTATTCATGTTGTAGAATGAGATATTGTGTTCACGGACACAGTGGTATGGACTTTGGAGTTGGAGTAACACAAGCAACTTCACAATTAAGTCAATACTGTCATGATAGAGGCAACCAGATGACAACAGGTTCATACGGTAACCCAGGATTTAGAAACGGCCCTAATGGTTGTTGTGCTTGGGGTGGATCGCAAGGATTTGGCTTGTTCCCAGGTGGTGGCGGAATGTCAGCACAGGCATACGGCGAAGTTTGTTGTTGCGGATCTCCAGGAGCAGGCGGATTAGTGTACGTAGTATATTACTAAGAGGAAAACGATGGCACATATTAGAAAAACATTTACATATCCTAAACCAGATGAGTATCTTGGACAATTTGACAATCAGCAATTAACTGGTGAGCATACATATGAAGGTCCAGACACTATGTGGGTATTCATTGATAATGTAACAAACAAAATTTCACCAGATGCATACATGGAAGAAGAAGAAGGTATGGACTTTACACCACCAAGTAACCTAAGAAAAGTGCTTGTTGACTGTGATGAAAATCCAATTATTTGTTCACTTATGGAATGTGATGTTGATGACGATGAGCATGAATTAACTGAAGAAACATTACCAAACGGTGTAACATATTGGACATATCAAGATCCACCGCCTGATCATACATATGAAAAATTTGATATTGAATGTAATTCTAATAACCAATTTATTAAAGTAGCAAGTTCAACAAACGGCGGCACACCACATTATCCGTGGAAACAACCACACGTTAAATGGGCACACTTGCGTAGACACAGAACTTCATTACTACAATGGAGTGATGATAAAGTAAACACAGATATGCCACAGTCGGTACAAGATTCTTGGAATACATATCGTCAACAATTAAGAGATATTCCAGTACTATTTGGTGATAGTTTTGATGTTGAAATTACTGCTGGCGGCACAGGTTATGAAGTAGGTGATAAGATTAAATTTGCGGCAAGCGAATTAGAAGATTATATCATTGCAGACGAACTTGTTGCAACAGTTAAGACAGTAGACGGCGGTGCTATAACAGCAGTAACATTAAGCGGTAATCAAGCAGTTAACGATGGTAACGATATTGTTGTAGGTAGAGCGGCAAAAGATTTTGCTAATGTTACATACACATATGAAGCAGTTGCTGACGGCGCTGGTGCTGGTGCAGATGCTACATTTAGAGTACACAAATGTCAACGCTATGCGGCATGGAAAGTAGATACTCCACGTTCACCTTGCGGAACTGCATAATCCAAATCTAAAAAAATTACACACCCGCATACTTAAATAATTGTATGAACAATACAGTTAGATTTGCGGGTGCTCAAATACCTGTAACTCAAAATCTCGAAGAAAATAAACAAGCAATTCTCAAAGCAATAGACTGGGCAGAAGAAAATAACTGCGACTGGCTATTAACTCCTGAAGGTTCATTATCAGGTTATTTTCCAAGTTTTGATTTAGTATTACCAAATGGTGTATCAGATCTTGCAAAAGCAGTGTTTGAAGTTGTTTCGTATGCAAATAAAAAAGGTATGGGTATTGCATTAGGCACATTATGGGTAGATATAGAACACAGAGGCACAATTAGAAGGAATCAAATTAGATATTATGATAAACAAGGCGAACTATTAGGTGCAACAAACAAACAGTACATTGTAGGTGGAGAAGATGCTCCACATCACAGTTGGGATCAGGTATTAGCAGATCCTCCAGGCACAACAAAAACACACTACCTTGATGGTGTGCGTACCTGCGGTATGATCTGTAATGACTTTTGGGGTAATGGATTTAGATTTAATGCTCCAAGTTTGCCTTTAATGGCAAGTGTTCATTCTGTAAATTTGATATTACACAGTACAAATGGTGATAGAGGGAACGATGCTGATCAACTTTGGATGGATTGGCATGATGTACATTTAAGAATGATGAGCCACACATATAGTATTCCAATTATTACTGTTGATAGTTGTTGCGATAAATTCGGTGAAAACCGTGAACTACCCACAAGTTCTCAAAGTGGCGTAATACATAACGGAGAATGGCAAGTAAAAGTGCCAAGGACAGGTCAACAACATTTTTATTGGGACTATGTCAAGAAAGAGAACGATATAATCAATACACAATAAGTAATTGCAACAAAGGAATTAATTAGAATGTCAAAAAGAAATACAGCCTTTTTTATTAACGGTGGAGCAGGAAGGGTTATTACCAGCATTCCAGCACTTGAAAAATATCACGAAGAAAATCCAGATGACGATTTTATTTTAGTATGCGAAGGTGGCACAGACTTCTACAAAGGCCATCCAATTTTACATAAAAAAGCATACGATACTTGGCACAAAAATTTGTTTGAAGACAAGTTAAAAGATATGAATCTTGTAACACCAGAACCTTATAGGGTTTTTGAATACTATAATCAACAAGCAAGTTTAGCACAGTGTTATGATATTGAAATTAACAATAAAGGTGTAAGAGAATTACCTCGTCCTACAATTAAACTAAGTCAACAAGAAGTAATGACAGGACAAAAATTAATTCAAGAAGTAAAAGAAAAAACTAAAAAAGATAAAATTATTGTATTTCAACCTTTTGGTAGAGGAACTATGCACGAGAACGGCATGATTGCTGATCCAAGCGGTAGAAGTTTTGAACCAGAAAATGTAATAAGCATTATTAAAAAATTAAGCAAAGACTACGGTATTATTTTTATGAGTGAAATTGCTATTGAATTTAACAAACACGGCGTAGAAGAACCAGTTGCAATTCCACAAAATATTGAATTAAGATTCTGGGCAGGTATTATCCATGCCGCAGATCATTTCTTAGGTTGTGATAGTGTTGGTCAACACATTGCTTATGCACTTGATCAGAAAGCAACAGTTGTTATTGGATCTACATTTAAAGAAAATATCTCTTATCCAGCCAATTTAAATTTTGATATTCTTGATATGGGCGAAGGCGCAAGAGTATATTCTCCAATTAGAATTACAATGGACGAATTCTCAGACAGAACCAATGAAGGTATTATGGCAATGAATGATACAGTAGAAGATATTGTAGTTAAGTCAGTGCATAGTATGATTAAAGATGGAAAACGTGTCGAAATCCCAGATACCAGCAAACTCGACAAAGCATCGTAGACTTTTTACTTTTGGCTGTAGTTTTACAATGTATGCGTGGCCTACGTATGCAGATATTCTTGGCGATCATTTTGAAGTATACGAAAACTGGGCATTTCCAGGTTTAGGGAATCGTGCTATTGCAGAACGTGTAGCAGAATGTCATGCAAAAAATAAATTTACAAAAGACGATGTAGTAATAGTACAATGGAGTACACATATAAGGAACGATTATCATACTTTTGTTCCTATGCAGTTTGACACTAAAAGTTTTTTACACGTATGGTTTAGAAAAAATAATCAAATAGGTTGGAAAACGCAAGGGAGTATTTTTAATCCTAACAACAGACAGTTTGTTTACAACGATAAATGGGTAAACACATTCTGGGACGAACACAGTTACTTAATGTATAGTTTAAATGACATGAGTTTAACACAAGGGTTATTAGATAGTACACAGTGTACTTGGTACATGACAAGCATTGGCGATTTTGCAAAAATGTGTACTGACATTCCTAATGCTCATGATGAAAATATATCAGACCAAGATAACCTTTATAACAGCAAACCAGAATTAGAAATTTATAAAAGTGTTTTAGAACATCCTAATTGGTTAGAGCCAATTGGTACATACAGTTGGAAACATCAGAATGATAGTTATGAGTTTGACGGAGATAACGGCAAGTGGTTAGAAGTACACCCAAGTCATAAACAACATTTTAACTATGCAGATCAGATTGTAAATTTAGATATAGATTTAACAGAATATAAAAATAAAATTAGTAATACTATTGAAGATATTAAGTTAAATGAATCTAATTTCTTAACATTCCAAGAAGAAGTTAGTAAAGCAGTAAAGCACGAACCAATGTATAGAGGATTTTAATGAAAAGATTATTTGCATTTGGCTGTAGTTTTACAATGTATGCGTGGCCTACATATGCAGATATTCTTGGCATGGAATTTGATCATTATGAGAATTGGGGATTTCCTGGATTAGGTAATAGAGCAATAGCACAGCGAGTAGCAGAGTGTAATGCAAAAAATAAGTTTACAAAAGATGATACAATTATTGTTCAATGGACAACACATATTAGGCATGATTGGCATACGTTCAAAGATGTTAAATTAACTCAAAGAGGTGATCCTGTAAGAAACACAGATGACACAGGCTGGAAAACAAAAGGCAGTATTTTTAACTATATGAATAGAGAAATCTGTTTTGATGATAATTGGTTGAATAATTTCTGGAGTGAAGAAAGTTATTATATGTATGGTCAAAACAATATAGTGCTTGTAAGAGGATTATTAGACAGCATAGGCTGTAATTACAAAATGTTATCAATTAGTGATATGAATAAATTAGGAACAGATATGCCTGATGCTCCGGGTTTCGGAGAAAAAACACAGGAAAAAATAAATGTGTTAGATACTAATCCTACATTTTCTGTGTATAACAGGGATGACTTTTTAGAACCGTTAGGAATTTTTGCATGGAATAAACAGGACCAACTATATTCTTTTTATGATCCTAATACTAAAAAAGATTGGACAGAATTACACCCCAGTCATTGGCATCATTTTGATTATTACAAAGAAATTGTTCGTCCAAGTTTGAAACTTACAAACAAAATTCCGGATAAAATACAGTATACAATGAACAAACTTGACACACTAAAAGAAACAAACAAAGACTTAATAAGTTTTGAAGAAGGTATTCTTAAAGAAATTGTAGAATACAGTCATATAGGTTACATAGGATATTAATATGAAAAAACCAGATTTATGGATTGCCGCTATTGCAAGAGGACACAATGCAGGAGTGTGTTTACTTAAGAACGGAGAAGTAATTTTTAGCATTGAAGAAGAACGTTTAAGTAGACACAAATACGACGGCGGACCGTTTGCTTCAATGATTAAGATTCTTGATTACACTGACAAGTTGGATTATCTTGTAGTAGCACATACACAGGGGTTAGAACAAACAGCAGGTAAAGTAGATTTTACAGGAGACGATGTTTACACAGGTCTTGCACGTAAATTAGGATTAATTGATAGAGATCCTAAATTATTACCAAATCATCCTCAAGTAATTGATCTAAGTTATTATCATCACAAACTACACGCGGCACTAAGTTTTTATAACTCTGGTTTTAATGATGCCGTTGCTGTTATTGTTGACGGCGCAGGAACATTTTTTGATGCCCACTTAGATGGTGAACACAATCCTCCTACAACATTATGGGAAACAGAAACTATCTTTGATTGTGCATATCCTACTATGTTTAAAACATTGTACAAACACTTAGGAACAAGAGGACCTCTGGTTGGCGCAGAGTTTAAAGACTTTGACGCAGGATTCTTTGGTGAAGAAGGTAAAGTGCCTGAGGTAGTATTATCTGAAACTGCTGGTATTGTTAAAACATATGAAGCAGTTACAGACTATTGTGGATTTAGTTTTATCGAAGCAGGTAAAACTATGGGACTTTTTCCGTATGGTGAATTAAACCGAGAATATAAACTGTTTACTAACGATCAAACAAGTCCGTTGTCAAATAGAAATATGATTATCCCAACATATCCTAACGGTGCTCATGTTAATAGAAATTATTTTGAATCGTTAAGAGATAGAACAGGACAAGATGAAGATGTTACCAAGTTAAACAATAGAAGAGATATGGCATATGCTGTACAAACACAAACCCAAGAACAAGTTGCAAACGTAATTCGTAAAGCAGTTAAGATGAGCGGTAAAAAGAATGTTGTTCTTTCAGGTGGTTACGGACTAAACTGTGTTGCAAATTACTACTATCTCAAAGAATTAGAAAACGAAGGTATTAATTTATACGTTGAGCCTGTTTCTAACGATGCTGGTACAGCAATGGGTGCGGCACTGTTACAACATAGGGCAATCACTAAAGACAATACAGTACACCCACAAAAAGAAACGTTGTATAACGGACCGCAATATCATTACAGCGATTCAGAAATTACACAAGTTGCAGAAAAATATGAAGCAACAGTAAGCGGTGTTGAACATAAAGATGTGGTTGAATTAATTACAAATAAAAATATTGTTGCAGTATTTCAAGGGCGTTCAGAGAACGGGCCACGTGCATTAGGCAATAGAAGTTTCTTGTATGATCCAACAGATCCAAACGGCAAAGACCATGTTAATAAAGTTAAGCGTAGGGAATATTTCCGTCCGTTTGCAGGTAGTATTTTAGAAGAAGATGTACATGAATGGTTTGATTTACGTGGTATGAAATCATCACCTACAATGATGTATGCTGTAAACTGCCAGCCTGGTATCGAAGAAAAGATACCTGCTATTATACACGTAGATGGAACCTGCCGAATTCAAACAGTAAACAAAGAACAGAACCCACACTATTATAATTTAATCAAAGCATTTAAAGAAAAAACAGGATGTCCTATTATCTTTAATACGAGTTTTAATTTAGGTGGAGATCCTTTGGTAGAAACATTAGATCACGCTATTGCTACACTTGCTAAAAGTGACGTAGAATACCTATATTTGCCTGAATATGCTACATTAATCACAGTCAAAAATTAAATCCTTCTAAGCGATAAATATACTAAAGAGGAATAAAATGTTTGATATTGGTAAGTTTTTCGGCAAAGGATTAAAGAACACAGTACTAATGAAAAATGGTACTAATCTAAGTTATCACGGACCGTGGAAGAAAATCACAGAAGATACACTACTTGATAGATGGCTTGTTGGCGATTTTTGTGCGGCTGAATATACTATTGTTGCAGACTTATCAACTTTCCAAAAAGAAATAGTTAAATGTTTAGTAGTTGCAGGACCAAGCACAGCAGAACTTGTTGTGTATGGTAGATCTAATCTTGGAAACCAGATTATTGATTTATCTGTAAGCGTTAATGACAGTTATGTAAATGTAATTGTTAATGCTAAACCATTAGACGACTCTGCACCAGGACGTGGTGCAAAGTGTGTGTTTAGTGCAAACTATTTCCAAACGCAAAACGTTTTAGTGCCTGCATAAAGTAGGATAAATATGGGTACTTGGAGTAAACTATGGCTGTAACTTATAATCCGTTTGAATCAGAATATGGCTTTAAAAGTCCTGGCTTCACTGTGGATACTGAAGGCAATGTTACACTAAAAAGTATTACATATCTTGTTGAAGAAGAAGATATTGTTGCTGATAGATTTTACATGAACCAAGTTGGTACTGGTGAAGGATCAGCATTTACACAAGACGGTGTATTTACTGACGGTACATCTATCCTTAGAGAAAACCCAAGTATTGCTCTTACACGTGGCACTTCTTACAGTTTTAGTCTAAACAATTTTACTTTCTTAACTTGGAATATTTTTTATGAAGATCCAGAAGGAACTTCACAACTTATTATCAACAATGTACCAGTGTTATTATATAACGAAGGTGTTTCTTATAAAGAAACCGACGCTTCATCAACAACTTTAACAGGTTTATCTGCACAAGGTAAAACTACAGGTATATTTTTCTTTGAAGTACCGGCACTTGCACCGTCTACATTATATTACGCAACAGGTGACGGAACTATATATGGAACAATCACAACAGCAGATCCAACAATTACTGGTATTGGTAGTTTTAGCAGTTTAAACGTAATCGGCGATGTAACATTTACAGGACAAGATGCTGAAATTGCAATTAGTCCACAAGGTGCATACGGAACAGTAACTATTAATCCTGCAGGCGAAGGTACATTAAGTAATATGTACGTTAATGCATTGACATTAAATGCATCTCAATCAGTTAATTTGAGTCCTGTAGACGAAAATGTAACTATTAGTCCAAGCGGAACAGGTGTTTTAACTGTTAATAGTGGGCAAGAGGGAACAATTAACAATATGAGTGTAGGACAAACTACACCAAGCGACGGATCGTTCTTAGCGTTAAATGCAGAAAATGGGTTAAATAGTACAGTAATAGGAAATGTAACACCAGAAGATGCTACATTTAAACAAGCAACAGGACAGAACGCACCAGTGACAAGCCAACATTTAACAAACAAACAGTACGTGGATAATACAGCAACAGCATTAGCGATTGCATTAGGAGTTTAAAGGCAGATGGCAAAAAGAAAAATTAATGATTATATTTTCCACAACGGTATTCCTTATAGTGAAAACCGTAGACCTAATGCGTATTGGTTAATTCAAAACAACGTAGAATTCATTAAAGACGAAGTAAGAGCATTTATTAATGCTGAAATAGCAATCGGTGCACAGCATACACCATCAGAAGTCACATACAACACTGCAAATGGAAATATGGTTCTTACTATTGGCACACACGGCTTCAGTGTTGGTTCGTATATCTATCTTGCTGATGGCGGATTAACTTTTTCACCTGCACTTACCATTGATTATACAGATATTTTTCTTGTTACAGCAACGACTGCAACAACAATTACAATCAATATACCAACTACAGATGCAACACCAAGAAGTTTTCAAACTGCGGCATCAAACTCTGTTGTAAACGTGTTTTACAATTACACCAATGACAGTAATGATAAGTGTGAAAGAGATATGGGATATAACCTTATTGGTGGAGATCCTAAAAACCCTATACAAGATCAACCAGGCGGATTGCTTTACGATCTAAGGTACAACGGTAACGAACAAGCACGTTATCTTGCATCAACATATTGGGACGGTGCTATTCCTCAAATCGACGGAGATAGAAATCCAGAGAGAGCGGCTAAACGTTTTTGTGCTTGGTTAATTAACAATTACATTACTACAAACACAGCATGGACAACTAATCAAAGTCCAGTAGTAACTACACAAACTATTAATTCAGAATATATCAAAGAATTAAACAGTGATGCACAAGTTACAAAAGTACTTTCAGATACTATTGGCGAAGTTATTTACTTTGGTACTGAAAGTATGCCAGACTTTCACCGTGCAGAAATTAGTAGAGCAATTTTTCCTACAAAAGTTACACAAGATAACTTACTTTTAATTACTGATACAACAAACAACACAGTGTTGTTTAACTTTAGTGATCCTACAAAAGGTGCAGATGTAAAATACACATATGATTCTGTTGAGTTTACACCTACATACTTTTACTTTCAAAAGTTTTTAGAAACTACTGATACAATTACACAGGTATTATTTGAGTTAGATACTACAAACGAAGAGTATCTTGTAAACTGTAGAGCATTAGTTAAAAATAACAAAGAATTTATCAAAGACGAAGTCCGTGCTTGGATTGCAGATCAAGTAGCAAATGCATCTGCAGGAAGTATTTGGGAAGGATATACCTATAATGCGGCTAAGTGTGAAAGAGATACAGGACTAAATCTTGATGCTATTGTTGCTGATATGCAATATGGTGGTAATGCAAATACAAGAAGCACAGCAAGTAAATATTGGAAAGGTCCTACACCACAAATTGATGGTTCTCGTGAACAAGAAATTGCGGCTAAAAACTTTATGCGTGATTTAGTTAATAATTATATTTTAACTAAAGCAGTATATCCAACTAAACAAGGTGGCTCTCCAGAAACTACACAATATTTCTTAGGTGGAGATTGCGAACTTGGAGCGAGTAGTAGGGTAACAGAACTTGTTGCACTTATTACTGAAGTAATTGAAAAAGGTTTAGCATTCCTACCAGTTGAAGATAAACCTGTACTTTTTGCAGAGTCTGACACACTTCAAATTTTTGTTGACCAAGGTGAATTAAGAACAAGACCATACGATTTTGGTACTGATGCTATTGAAAGACAAAGGGTTGCGAACTCACTATCAATGCTTGATGCTGACTTTGAGTATGGCTTACAGCCTACAAAGTGGCAAGCAATTGGTACAATGCGTGGATATCCTTCAACATATGAAGTACCGGGTACAGATACAGATGTTAACACAGTAAGTACTGATGCTTCTTCAGGATCGAGCGGCGTTGGTCAATCATTAATTACAGTTACAACAGTTGGTCCACATGGTGTTGAACCAGGACAGCCAATTACTATTAGAGGTTTAGATGCTTCTGTTGCTGGTAATGGTAGAGCAGAAGGTACATTTATTGTAAACACAGTACCTTCAACAACACAGTTTACCTATTATGCTAAAGCAAAAGTAGGAACAAGTGCAGGTACAAGTTTAGAAACATTTTATACAATTTTAAGACAAGCGGCATTTTACACAGGCGCGGCAATTCAAGGTGACACAGCAACGTATGTAGTAACAAGTCAAGGTTCAAGTGGTTCGTTTACACTTGCACTTGGATCAGAAAGTGGTGAAGATAGACTTGCTGTCCAAGGTACACAACCACCACTTGGTGCTCCACTTCAAGCACAAGGTGGAGGTATTCCTTTAGGTTCTCAGGTAACTGGTACAGTTGGTGATGGAAGCATTATTACTACACCAGTTCTTACAGCAGATGTAGCACAAGGAGCGTTTACACTACCAGTTGAAGATTCGGCGGCAGTTGACGTAGGTGCGGCAGTAGACAGAGGTGACGGCACAGCGGCGTTTGTAACAAACGTGGTTGGTAATGATTTAACAATTAGTAGTGCAACTACAAGAACACTTGTTGGTAACACAGTTCTTTATCAAGGACTAACAGGTACAAATGATCAATCAATTGGTAATAATGCTACATTTGATGTTACAAGAACAACCGGAGTATATGCTGTAGTTCTTAACAACGCTGGTCAAGATTATGAAATTGGGGATAGAATTATTATCAGTGGCGGCCAAGTTGGCGGTTCTGATACTACTAATGATATTACTATTACTGTAGAAACTGTAGATACAGGCGGAGAAATTTTAACATTTACTTTTGTAGGTACAGGATTTGACGGTAATGGTTCGTTCTTTGATGTTACTGGAGAGTACCAAGGCGGTACAGGTACTAATCCTGTTTTTGATATTACGTACACAAATAATGCATACACAGCAGACGTAACATCACCAGATACATCCTCAGGTTACACTGTAGGTGATCAAATTGTTATTGATGGATTTCAATTAGGTGGACAAACAGCAACCAATGACGTTACTTTAAGAGTTACAGCAGTTGGTGCTGGAGGAAGTATCACAACAGTTGAAGCATCGGGTACAGCAGTTGATGCTGATGTAAGTTATCCTTCACCAACATATACTACAACAACAGTAAATGGTGTTGATGCAGACTTTAATGTTCAAAGAATTGGTACAGCATACACTATCAATGTTACAAATGCTGGTACAGGTTATTTGGCCGCAGAAACATTTACATTCCTTGGTTCAGACTTAGGTGGTGTTGATGGTACAAATAACTTAACAGTAACAATTACAACTGTTGATGTTAACGGTGCTATTACAGGAACAACTACAGCAGGTACTGCGGCAAATACAAAATCGTATCCAGCAGTAAATGTTGGACAAAATTTAATTGGGTCAGGCTTACAATTCCAAATTGATTTAGCAGGAGGCATTTATACAATTAGTGTTCAAGATGCAGGTTTAAATTACGGTATTGATCAAGAATTTTTAATCAGTGGTACAACAGTAGGCGGAGCAAGTCCTGCAAATGATATTACAATAACAGTAACAAGTGTAAATGCAGGTGACGGAGGAGTAAGTGGAGTTTCATTCACAGGTAGTGGAGCAACAGGCAGTGGAAGTTATCCAGAACAAAGTGGTTCAAATGATGCAAACTCTGGTGCAAATGCAACGTTTAATGTAACAAGAAGTTCAGGAACATACAGTATTGTTGTTGCAACAGATGACGGTGCTGGATATCAGGTAGGTGATAGAATTATTATTCCAGGTGATCAACTTGGCGGTGATACTCCTACAAATGATTTAACACTACGTTGTACAGTTGAATCAACAGAAGGAAATTTTGTTGGTATTGCATTTACAGGTACAGCAGTTGCAGGTGAACAATTAGATTTATACAGTACAGTTACAATGACTGAAGAAACTACTTCTACAATTAACCAAGCAACAGTAATTACCTACAGTGCGTTGGCAAGTATTCGAGTAACATTCCCTACACCACACGGACTTGTACCTGGAGATAGTTTTGCTGTAACTATATCATCTGACGATGGTGCAAACAATCACAACTTGGCGGCAGGTCCGTTTAGTGCTACAGCAGTTCCTGCAACTAATCAACTTGAATACCAGTGTAGATCACCAGGATTTATTGACACAGGTACTAATAACGATCAACCTGTGATTGGTACAATTTATCCAAGACCGGACTCGTTCTTTATTCACAGACCATATGATGGTGGTGTGCAGTTAGGAACAGGTGGACCACAACACGGTGCACAAGCAATACGTCAAAGTAAAAAATATATTAGATATCAGTCTGGTAAAGGTATTATGTACACAACTGGTGCACTGTTTGCTCCAAGTTATAATATTCTAAATATTACAGCATCATCACAAGACATTGGTGCAACTATTACTGTAACAACCGATGAAACAGAACACGGTTTACAGGTTGGTGCAGGTGTAAGACTTATTGGTATTGATACTGTAGGATTTAATGGAGAATACACAGTATCAGATGTTAATGACGAAAACGAATTTGAAGTAATTGCAACAACAGCATTAGGATCATTAACGCCTGAATTAAGTTCAGAAGCACAAGTATCATTAAGATCATTCCACGGTGCAACTGTACGTTCGGGAGCATTTGATGATCAAAACGGTATCTTCTTTGAATATGATGGTACACAATTTAGTGCTGTACAAAGAACTGCTACTTTACAGTTAGCAGGTGTTGTTGACATTGATGTTGACTCTAACACCTGTACAGGTATAGGAACAAGATTTAGAGAACAATTAAAAGCAGGTGACAGAATTGTACTTAAAGGTATGACTCATGTTGTGTCACAGGTTGTAGATAATACTACAATGTATCTAACACCAGACTTCCGTGGTGTTACTAATGTGCGTTCAAGTAAAATTTGTTTGGTTAGAGATAAGAAAACAGAACAAAAAGACTTTAACAGAGATAGAGGTGACGGAACAGGACCAAGTGGATATGATATTGATATCAGTAAGATGCAGATGGTAGGTATTCAATATTCATGGTATGGTGCTGGTTTTATTGACTATATGTTACGTGGCGCAGACGGTAACTTTGTGTTTATGCACAGAATGCGTAACTCAAACGTTAATACAGAAGCATTTATGCGTACTGGTAATATGCCTGTGCGTTATGAAATTACCAACGAAGGACCTGTTGGCAAACTATCTAAGGATATTGACGATTCACAACAAACTATATCATTGCAAGACGCATCATTTATGCCACCAGAAGGCGGTACAGTATTAATTGATGCTGAAATGATACGTTTCACAGGTGTTGCCGGCAAAGATCTAACAGGTTGTACCAGAGCATCTACTATGACAAATTTTGCTTCGGGTGCAACAAGAACATACAGCGGAGGCAGTGCCGCGGCACACACAAGAAATACAGGAGTTGTGCTTATTAGTAACACAGCATCACCGGTTATTTCACACTGGGGTTCAGCGTTTATTACAGATGGCGGCTTTGACTCAGATCGTGGATACTTATTCTCATACAAATCAACTGGTGTTCAAGTTAGTACAACAAGAGCAACATCGTTCCTATTAAGACTTGCACCAAGTGTTAGTAATGCACTTGTAGGTGATTTAGGTGAAAGAGAACTACTTAACAGAGCACAGTTACTACTTGAAGGTCTTGAGATTACCACAGACCAACCAAGTGCATCAGATACAGGAGGTATTGTTATTGAAGGTATTCTAAATCCACAGAACTATCCACTTAACCCAAGTGACGTTGGTTGGCAGGGACTGTCAGGACTTGCACAAGGTGGACAACCAAGTTTTGCACAGGTAGCACCGGGTGGTTCTACTAACTGGAACTCGGGTGCTATACCTACTACTGCACTGGTTACAACACAAGGACCTATTACTGCTACAACAAACGCAATAGATAGAGGTTATACATCTGCAAATAGAAACTGGGATAACGCTTTAGACAACGGTAGAAATTACTTCTGGGTGCTTGAATCATTCTATCAGTCCAACACAGCACTTTTCGAAGTTGGTGTTGGTGTACAAAGTACCAGTAACAACTATTATCCTGCTGGTACTACAATTACTTCAATTGCAACATACCAAGACAGTTCAAGATCACAGGGTAACTTAAGAAGAATCTTTACATCACAGCGTCCAATTCAAGATGTGATTAACCAGAATGTTGGTATTACACTATCCAAGACATTTAAAGATGCACCTACCAACAACATTTTCTTCCAAGCGGCAGACTACGAAGCGGCAGGTGTTACACAAGGTACTGTTGTAAGTGATTCAAGATTCCCAGCGGGAACACAGGTTTCCACAGTGTCGTTAGAAGAATATGCTGGTGTGTCATACTACAATGTTACATTTAACCAAACTTCAGATAACTCTACTATTACAGCAGGTACAACAGACATTGAATTTGAATTTGTAAATCCACCTTATGCACAACCAGGTGAAACAATCTTCTCATTCATTGCACAACCAGGTGAAAGATCTACATTGGATCTATCATTCATTAAAGAATTAACCAATACTACACTTGGTGGTAGAGGTACATTCCCGAACGGACCAGACGTCCTTGCAATTAACGTGTTTAAAACATCAGGTGCAACAGTTAACTCGAATATTGTACTGCGATGGTCAGAAGCACAAGCATAAACAAAAGCCGCTGGCAACGATTTAAAGAGTGGTGGACTATTGACCACGTCGTTGATCTATGCATTGACGCATTACTTTTATTATGGGAAGTAGTTACAAGTCCAATCTTAATTGTTGTTAGAATTGCAAGACACTTTATAGGTGATTGGTTTGTTGGTGGCCTTAAACGTATTACAAGAACAATAGTGCATTGGTTTGCACGTAAACGTGAATATCGCAAAGCACACGGACACGGTATATTTAGAACCTATTGGTGGTTAATACTGCTAAGTCCTTTTATATTGTTTTTTCTTGCTATTTTGTTTGCTGTGATATCAGGTGTAGCACAGGATCTTCCTGAAATATTGGAATTATTAATACGAGGTTGTGATTCTCTTGCACCTGGTGCAGAACAATATTGGTGCAATATTAGTTAAGTAGGCATTGGTGGCGGATTATTTTTCTTAATAATGTCTTTTTGACTATCGCCTGGAATAATTCTATAATTATCTTCAACAGAATCGGGTGTACTTACTTCACTTACCGAACTACCGTCTTCAAGAGCAATAAGTTGATGCGGTTGTAGTGGCGGATTGTGCCAAGTGTCTCCTGATTTAAGTTCTTTGCTGTATAATACAGCATCTTTTGTGTCGATCCACTTAACTTCAAAACGTCCACTGTTCACAAACCATGTTTCTTCCTTCTCTCTGTGAAAATGCATGGAGAATTTTGAGCCTGCTTTTGCAAATACCATAATTTTACCACAATACTTGTCATTGGTTGCCCAGATTAGTTCATACCCCCAACCTTTTTCAACTTTACCTTCGAGCCTGCTCATTTTTTACTCCATTTGTCTTTGAATTTTTTGTATGCTCCACGAAATTTGCTTTGAAAAATCATATTGCTTACAAAACTTGCTTCATACTTGTCTTTGTCTTCGTCTTGCACTGTAGTTTCAAGGTCAGTAAGCCTTATTGGAACATACATTGCTAAAGGAGTACCTTTTTCTATTAAAAATTCCCCTTCTTTTTTAATTAGTAGTTGTTGATTGATCTGATGGCTCCATTCGGTATGGGTTACACCAGGCATACATTCAAAATATTCATTAAATTCATAAAACATTGGTAGTTGCATCATTGCCCAACCCGGACTTGTACGAACACGCCATGGACAATCGGTTTTTGCAACGCATAAAAAATCGTTTTTTGCATTTTCTGGCAAGTAATCTCTAAATTGGTTGCTATAGTGTAAACTCATTGTAAAGTCTTGATTACTTGAATTCCATGCAAAGTCATTTTTATCAACCTTCAGATGAAAATCACACCACATAGTAATTACATATGCATTTTTATAGTAATCTACAAACCCAGGACAGTTTTTTAGTGTACCTTTATCAGTATAATTGTCTTCTTCTAAAAATCTTGGCATATTCTTAAACCAAGTGGGTATAAACTTAGTAGCAGACTGCACAGGTTCAACTTTTGTTAGACCTGGCACTACACTCCACCATTCAACTTTGCAATTATTTTGACTCATGTATCCATTCTTCTGGTCTAATAAAATCGTGGTTGATGTGTGATAGTGTTTTTGTCATATCAGCACAGGTATATTCTTGGTATTGGCCACGTAGTTTTTCAGGCATAGATATATACTCTATTCTTGCGTCATATTTTTTACTAATTGTTAGAGCAATATCTTTGAATGAACGAGCAGTGCCTGTACCTAAGTTAAAAATACCACTTTGATCAACATCTAACATTTTTTCATGTACTAAGCAAACGTCCTGAACACTTATAAAATCACGCAAGTAGTTTTCACTATTTTCAAATAGTGTAATCACTCCTCTTTCCTTAGCCTGTTTGGTAAATTTTGTCACAGGACTTGCTTGGTCACCTTTATGATCTTCATAATTTCCATATACATTGAAGTATCTAAATCCTTGTATTGTGATTTTGAAGTCATCTTGGTATTCTGATATCCATCGGTCAATTAAATACTTGCTCCAAGCATATGGACTTTGTGGTAGGCATTTAGATGTTTCGGCAAAACCGTCTAACCCTTGGCCATACACACTTGCTGAACTTGCAAACTGCATACTGGTCCCCATCATATCACAAATTTCGATAAGTTTCATAGTAAACTCATAATTTTGTTTCATAACTTTTTCAACATCTGTTTCAGTTGTTGAACTTATAGCACCACAGTGGATTACTCTATCGTATTGTTGGGCATCTGGGTATTTGTTTTCTTGCCATTCCCAGCCTTCTACTTCATGACCTTTGTGTTGCAAATATGATGCAAGGTTCCTACCAATAAATCCTTCGTGTCCTGTTACTAAAATTTTCATTTGATACTCTCTATAATTTTTGTAGTAGAACTACCTTCTACTGTTGGAAAAATTTCAACAGGATAATCTTCATGTCCGACTACTGTTTCTATTGTATAGTCTCCGCCCTTAATAATCAAGTCCGGATTAAACTGTTTGATAACATTTATTGGTGTGTCTTCATCAAAAATTACAACATCATCTACCCAAGGCAGTAATTCTAAGTTCATTTTACGTTGTAATTGATTGTTAATAGGTCGAGTTTCACCTTTTAAACGTTTTGTACTTGCATCACTGTTAATGCCTACTATTAACTTCTTACCTTTTGACTTTGCAAATTTTAATAGTTTAAAATGTCCTTCATGTAGTATATCAAATACACCATTGGTCCATACTGTGGTGGGTTTTAAGTCATCGACGGTAATAGTTACTACACCTCTTTTTTCAACAGTTCGAGCCGCGGCATAACACGCCAATTTACAACTATCTGCAACTGACACATTTCTTTCAATGCCATAAGCAATCACTGCTAAAACAGTGTCTCCAGCACCAGTTACATCTGCTACTTCATGTACTTCTTCTTTAAAATGATAATACTTGTTTTCTTCATCAATTACATGAATACCATTTGCACCATCCGTAACAACTAAGTTCTTCCAGTTATATTCACGCATTTTTAAAATTGCTTTTTCTTTGGTATATTTGCCAAACCAACTTTCGTATTCTTTCATATTAGGTTTAACAATATATGCACCTTTGTAAACGTCTGGAGTTTGTTTAGGATCTACTAAAACCTTATCAGTTATTTGTAAAATTTTCTCTATGGTATCTTTTCTAACAACACCTTTGTTGTAGTCACTTACACAAACAATATCATTTTCTTGTAATCTACTCACTAACCGCTCTTGTGGATTAATACCTTTATACTGTTCTTCTCTATCCCAACGTAAAATATGCTGGCCTCCTTGACCTACAAGTCTTGTTTTTGTAGTAGTTATTACATTTTCCGAAGACGCATTACAGTTAACATTAGTTTGTGAAATTATTTCTAATAACTTAAATCCTTCTTTGTCTTGTCCTACTGAGCCATATAATTCTACGTTACTGTTAATCGAAGAAATATTTAATGCTAAGTTACCAGCGCCACCTACACTAAAACTTTGTGATTCTTCTAATAAAACAGGGATAGGTGCTTCTGGACTAACACGATCAGCAGAGCCAAATATCCAACGATCCAGCATAATGTCTCCATATACTTTGATCATAGTTATTCCTCTAATAGTTTGACTAAATCAAATACAGTTTCTAACTTTGTAAGGTTAGTTTTATTTTGTAATGTATTACGCAGTCCTTGGTGTAATGGTTTAGGCCATTTGCCAAAACTTGCCCAAGCATATCCGTCATGCTCTTCATTTAGATTTGGTAAGAATTCTTTTTTGATTACAATAAGATATGTATGAAAATTAAATTTTTCGTCAGTACTTACAAAAGTTTCAAGAGGTATGTTCTTAATAACATTAGGAACCTCTCCCACTTCTTCTGCAATTTCTCTTGTAAGTGCATTAAACGGAGTTTCTTCGGTGGTGTTTTTACCGCCTACTAATCCCCAAACATTGTTTTGTTTGCTTTGTGTTCTATGCAAGAACAAGAAACGTTTAGTTTCTAACGCATAGAATAATGCTCCGCTACAGGTAATTTTACTGCTCATACAAGTAATTATTTAAAATTGTATGCGCCAGGTTCCGTTTCGATATTCACCCTCGAATGCAAGTATCCATTCTGTACCAGTCCATTTATACTGGATTCCGGTATTTAGATTGGTTGTGTAAGATACGTCTGTTTCTGTACTTGCATCAAATAGTATGTTCCATGCTGTTCCAGTCCATTCAATAATATCATTTTCTGAAGCAACAAAATCTGTATTATCTGTATTTTTCCAAGCAGTAGGTCCAGATGCATTATCAGCATCGCCGATATTGCCTAATAATAATATTCGTACACCTGCATTTTTAATGTCACTTGGATTATACTTTAGTGGATCTATGATATAATCAATTTTATTCCTATCGCCTGTTACACCTGTAATAACTTTATCACTTGGTAATGTATCATTGTCCCAGGTAATTGAAAGTTTTGTGTCATCTGTTGGATTAATAGCAACTGAACCGTTTATGCTTTGTGAACGATCTTGGCGGGTCAATTGTAGTTGACTTAAACCAGGACGGAATGTGCCAGGTAATGCGTCTATAAAACCTTGCCATGATGTTCCACCAACAACACCTTTGTGAATTAGTTGTGCTTGAGTACCCATTACAAGTACATCGTAATTGTTGTAGGCAGTAAGTGCAATACCAGCAGTATCTTTTCTTGATGCAGTACCGTCATTTGGTTCTTGTGCAGGTCTTTCTGCGTATTCATCGTTGTAGGCTTTTAATTCAGGGAAACTTTCACCTAAGTCAATTGTGCCTTGTTCTTCATTAAAAATACTCATTACAATATCTGTAATAACACCAAGTTTTTTAACTTTAGCAGGAGGCGAAATGTATATAGGAGTTTTAAATCCTAAAGTACCAACATCAATTTCGCTTTCAGTTCCTGTAGGAATACTTCTACTACTAAAAGTTATACTTTCTAATTCTACAACACTTAAACTTGTCCAGTCTACATAGTTGTCAGTAGTTTGAATTTCTAAACTTGGATTAAACAGCATTAATATCTGTTCCATAATTTGTAATTTTTGATCTGTATTTGTTGACCAGATGTCAGCGTTTACTGTTAGACTGTATGGTGTTGGCATAAGACGTTCTACAGTTACGTTTTTACCTTGCGTGTTTAAATATTCTTGATTATCTTCATCATAAGCACGTTCTCTTAAATGAACCTTACCTACATATGATGCATCAGCAAGTCTATCACGATCTAATTCTAATCCTGTCATGTACACAGCAATACGTGGTGCACTTGGAATTTTGTTTTCTGAATTATCTCTCATGATGTGCCCAACTTGACGTGTAATGTCACCGTACATTACAGGAATTTGTTTTAGGTTTCCATCACCGTCTTTGTAAGAAAAATTACTCATAAGTCTAATCAACTGAGTAACATATCTTCTTATTTGTCCATCATAAAAATGTTGCATTAATTATCCGCCTTAGGTTTAAGTGCTTGAGATAGACTTTGTCTTTCTTTTACAGATTCACCACCGATATCATTTGCTGTTGTGTTGTTAACGAATCCAGTTTTTTGTGTCTGTCTGTCGTCAGTGTTTGTCATTGTCATTCTAACACCGTCTTCCATCTTGACCCAACGTTGACCGTCGTATCTAAATAATCTATTAGGTAAAAAATCTGTACGCAAAAAGTAATCTCCTGTAACCTGTGTAAGAGGAAAACTACTACCAAACCCAAATTCTTCTCCATTGGGTGGAATACCGTCACCGATAAGATATCCTGAATATCCTTCTCTATCTGGTGTTTGGTTTACTCTACTTGCATCTAAGTTTCCTGCATTAACACTTGCATCAATTGTTGCTTCGTCGGCAGTTACAAGTTCTGGTTTACCTTGTGCATCTGTTTGTAACGTGTATAATGAAGTTGTATCATAACCACTCTTAGGAGCATCGTCCTCTGCTTGTGCAAGTACAGCATTATTAATTTGCATTTCTTTTTCATATGTAGAAAGCACATCACGTAACGATTGTGAACTACCTTCTTCTGCCGGTAAATCAAGTATGTCTTTAAACTCTTGAGAGTCAACTATTTGTTTTAATTTAACTCTATATAAATGTGGGTACCAAGTTTGTGTAAATCCTTCTGCGGCCCTGTTTACATCTTCTACAACATAAAAACGTTTCAATGCTACATTATAATCATTAAGTGCATTTTCGTCTTTTAAGTGAGGTAATTCAAATACGTCACCTGGCATAACTTTTCTACCTAATGTTTTAACACTGTAATTGATTGGAATAGTCATAAACAGCGTATCATTAGTTAAGAACAGGCCAAACTGGCTCATATCAAAGTCTACATCTTGTACATTGTAAATACCACGCATTACATAGATATCTGGATCGTACTTGCGATCTCTGTTTTCCATAAACAACATATCTTGGATATTTGTTTCTTTGATAGCATCGTAATGAGGCTGAGATGGCGTAGCATCTGCTTCATCAGGATTTTTAGGACCTAAATATTTGTGTACAAAGACATCAGTGCCACCTACAGTAAACATTTCTGTGATAGTTCTGTCTAAAAAATCGTAGTCTTTGCCCTTTTCAGGTTTGTATAAACTAATTCTCGGCATAGTACTTGTATTTAGCGTTTGTATAAATACATATGGAGACGTTAATTTATGGCTACATTACAAACACAAAAACAAGAAATATTTGATTACGTAGATGCTATGCTTGGCGGAGGCATGGTTGACGTCGAGTTAGATCCTAAGCATTATGAAATAGCATTACGAAGTTCTATGGACAAATTCAGACAAAGATCTGATAATTCAGTAGAAGAAAGTTACGTATTTTTAGAAACAGTAATTGATCAGAATGATTATATTTTAGATCCTAATATTGTTGAAGTACGCCAAATTTTCCGTAGATCAATTGGTTCAAGAACAGGCGGCGGCGATGGCGGTACATTGTTTGAACCATTCAACTTAGCCTATACAAATACATATTTGCTTTCAAGTTCAAATATGGGCGGACTTGCAACTTACAATTTGTTTGCAAGTTATCAAGAACTTGTGGGACGTATGTTTGGGTCGTTTATTGAATTCAAATGGAATACTACAACAAAAAAACTTACGATCTTACAAAGACCAAGAGCAGAAGAAAATTTACTGTTGTACGTATACAATTACAGACCAGATTCAGAACTATTCACAGATTATCTTGCAAAACAGTGGATCAAAGATTATACACTTGCCAAGTGCAAATATATGCTTGGTGAAGCACGTTCAAAGTTTGCTACTATTGCTGGACCACAGGGTGGATCAACACTAAACGGTGATGCACTCAAAGCAGAAGCACAAGGTGAAATGGAAAAACTTGAGGAAGACCTAAAAACTCAAGTTGCTGGCGGTGCCGGATACGGCTTCACAATTGGCTAAAAATCACTTGACAATCTAAAACAAATATCATATACTATATACTTCTACTTAGGAGATATAGATGATTATTGGTATATGCGGTTTAATTGGTTCAGGTAAAGATACTGTCGCTCAATATCTAATTGACAATCACAATTTTGTAAAAATATCATTTGCAGATAAATTAAAAGATGCTGTAGGTGTTATGTTTAATTGGGATAGAGAACTACTTGACGGTAAAACTGACGAATCAAGAGCATGGCGCGAAACAGAAGATCCGTATTGGACAGCAGAAACTGGTAGATCTATTACTCCAAGACTTGTATTACAAGAGTTTGGCACAGAGTGTATGCGTAACGGGTTTTATGATGGTATTTGGGTAAGTCTAACAAAACAGCATATCCTTAATAATCCAGATACTAATTTTGTTTTACCTGATACACGTTTTCCTAACGAAGCAAAAATGTTATACGAAATTAATGGCGAAGTTTGGAGAGTAAAACGTGGACAAGATCCTGTATGGTTTAGAATATATCAAGATGTAGGTGTTGAACCAAAGGATGTACACCCTTCAGAATGGGCATGGGCTCATACTAAATTTACACAAACTATAGAAAACAACGGAACACTTGAGCAACTTAGAAATCAGGTGCAAGATCGCCTTGTTTCCACCGGGCGCCTACTCTCTGCATAGCAATCTGACAGTTAGCACACACAGTTTTTAAATTACCAGGTCTACAATTATTAAGATCACCGTCTATATGATATACTCTTAATTGTTCTTTGAAAGAGGCTTTGAAGTTACATTTTTCACAATGATCTTTTTGACGGTAACCTGCTAAGTACCATTTTGGATTGCCTCTATTTTTACCTTTATTCCTTACACAAACATCACATTGGCTTCTATAGAAAGTTTTATTACCTTTCTTATAGTTTATAGCGACAGGACGCTTACCACATTTGCATAATGGACGCATAGTGTTATTTACCTAACCTTTTTATGCCCTTTTACACCGTGTATTTTGGTTAAATTATCTGACTTCTGTATAAATACATATAATAAGTTCAACAGGAGAACACAAGATGGCAAACTTAGTATCACCAGGTGTATCGGTCAGCGTAATAGACGAGAGTTTTTATACTCCGGCTGAACCAGGTACTACCCCTATGATTTTCGTTGCTACTGCACAAGACAAAGCGAATGCAAGTGGCACAGGAACAGCGAGAGGAACGACTAAAGCAAACGCTGGCGTACCTTTCTTATTAACTTCACAAAGAGATTTATCCGAGACTTTCGGAGATCCATCATTTTATACAGACAATAACAACAATCCAATACACGGCGGTGAGTTGAATGAATATGGTCTACAAACTGCTTACTCATACTTAGGCGTTTCTAACAGAGCGTGGGTAGTAAGAGCAGACATTGACACTAATCAACTTCAAGCATCTGCTACTGCACCAAGTGCAGATCCAGAAAGCGGAACTTATTGGTTTGATACACAAATTTCAAGAGTTGGTATTTTTGAATGGAATGGCAATGCCGTAACAGCAACTGGCGGACAGACATTCACAATGAAAACACCTACTGTAATTACAGACAAAACAAAATTAGTTGGCGATCAAGCAACTGGTAACCCTAAACCTTCTGTTGGACAAATTGGGGACTACGTTGTTGTTGCTACAACTACAATTAACAAAATCTTTTACAAAAATTCAAGTGGTACTTGGGTTAAAGTGGGAACTGACGCATGGATTGCATCTTGGCCAGTAGCGGCAGGCTCACAAAATGCTTCAGTAACACAAGGCTTAACATTTACAATCAACAGTGGCACAATTACTGCTGGTGCAGATGTTGCCGCAACTGTTGCCGCTATTAATACAGCAGGAACAGGTAACGGATTTAGTGCTTCAGTAACTGATAGCAGAGTAAACTTATTCTCAACAGATGGTACAGATCTTGTTGTTGCAGAAGGAACAGGCTTAATGGCAGAATTAGGCTTTAGTGCTAAAACTTACAACGCACCAAAATTAAGCGTTGGACCACACACTTCAATTCCAGAGTTTAAATCAAGAGACACTGAGCCAGCACCAACTGGTTCTATTTGGTTTAAAACTACTGATGCAAACTTAGGTGCAAAACTTTACGTTAAAGAGTTTAATGGCGATACAGCACTTTGGGAAAATAAAAATGTTCCAATTTATGCTAACAACATGAAGGCTCTTAAAGCACTTGATGCAACAGGCGGTGGCGCAAATCTTTCTGTAGACACTTACTACGCACAATCAAATGTGTCAGAAGATGCTCAAGCAGAATTTGATTTTAAAATCTTTAAACGTGTAGCAACTGGTGGAACAAAAATTACATCAGACATTATTGATACACAAGTAACAGCAAGTACATACACATTTACTATTGCTGAATCAATTACTAATCAAGATACATTGAACGCACCAATTCAAGTATCAATTACAGCAACAGGTGCTTCAGCAGATGCTGAAGAAATTGCAGGTCAAATCAACAGTGCAGGATTTACTAACATTGTTGCAAGTGTTGACAGTGCAAACAGAGTTGTAATTGAACATAATGACGGCGGTGAGTTTAGAATTGTTGATACAGACGGTGGATTAACACTTGCAGGTTACACACCATATGTAGATGCAAACAACGGTACAGCAAACTTATATTATGTACCAGGCACAGACGGTTCTACAAATCCAAAACAATATATGGCATCAAACTGGCAAGTACTTTCATATACTGCTGGCGATGATGCACCAAATGCTTTAGCGGCAGATGGTACACTTTGGTACAACTCAGTTGTTGACGAAGCAGATATTATGATCCACAATGGTACTACTTGGGTAGGTTACCAGAACTATATTTCAGGACAAGTTAACTACTCTTCAACAGATCCAAATGGTCCGATTGTTTCAGCAACAGAACCAACTAAACAATCAGATGGTTCAGGACTTGTTGACGGTGACATTTGGGTGTCCACAGCAGATCTTGAAAATTATCCACAAATTTATCAATACAATGGTCAAACACTTAAATTTGTATTAAGAGATAGTTCAGATCAGTCAACAGACAACGGCGTACTATTTGCAGATGCACGTTACAACACAGCAGGTGCTAACAGTGGCACAGCAGGTGAAATCAAAGACTTGCTAACAAGCAACTACTTAGATCCAGATGCTCCAGATCCAGCACTATATCCAAAAGGTATGATGCTGTTCAATCTAAGACGTTCAGGTTTCAATGTTAAGAAATTTGTACGTAACTATATTGATCTTGCAGAAGACAATGGTAGAAACAGTGACGAGTCAATGAGTGCTTACTATCCACATAGATGGGTAACTGAAAGTGCTAACCAAGAAGATGGCGCAGGTACATTCGGACGTAAAGCACAGCGTAAAGTTATAGTACAAGCATTACAAGCATTAATGAACAGCAACCAAGACATTAGAGATAACGAATCAAGAATCTTTAACTTAATGTCAACACCGGGTTATCCAGAACTAATTGGTGAAATGATTGCATTAAACAATGATAGAGGCTTAACAGCGTTTATCGTAGGTGACAGTCCATTTAGACTAACACCAGATGCAACTTCATTAAACAACTGGGCAACTAACGTAAATGGTGCTGTAGAAGATAATGATAACGGTTTAGTATCCAGAGATGAATACATGGGTGTGTTTTATCCAAGTTTATTCACAAGTGATAACGCAGGTAACAACGTAGTTGTTCCGGCATCACATGGTATACTTAGAACGATTGCACTAAGTGATCAAGTTTCTTATCCATGGTTTGCACCAGCAGGTACAAGACGTGGCGGAATTACTAACGCATCAAGTGCAGGTTACATTGATTCAGAAGGTGAATTTAAGACAGTTGCTCTTAACGAAGGTCAAAGAGATACATTATACAGCAATGCAGTTAACCCAATTACATTCTTAACTGGTGCTGGACTTGTAAACTTTGGTCAAAAAACAAGAGCAAGAAACGCAAGTTCATTAGATAGAATTAATGTTGCAAGATTGGTGATTTACTTAAGATCACAACTTAACAAACTTGCTAAACCTTATATCTTTGAACCAAACGATAAGATCACAAGAGATGAGATTAAACAACAAGTAGATAGTTTAATGTTAGAACTTGTAGGTCAAAGAGCGTTATATGACTTCTTGGTAGTGTGTGATGAATCAAACAACACACCTTCAAGAATTGATAGAAACGAGTTATATGTAGACATAGCAATTGAACCAGTGAAAGCAGTAGAATTTATTTACATTCCACTAAGACTTAAAAACACTGGTGAGATAGCGGGACTATAATATGATAAATAATATTAATAGGAGCAAATAATGGCAATTTCATCACTCTCAAGATTAACAGTGCCTTTGGACAGTAACGCAAGTTCAAGTTCACAAGGTTTGTTAATGCCAAAACTGCAATACCGCTTTAGGGTATCGCTTGAAAACTTTGGCGTATCCACTCCAACTACAGAGTTAACAAAACAAGTAGTTGACGTAACAAGACCTAACGTATCTTTCGAACAGATTACCTTAGATGTTTACAACTCAAAAGTATTTTTAGCAGGTAAACATACATGGGAACCAATCACACTTAACTTACGTGAAGATGTATCCAACAACGTACAAAAACTTGTTGGCGAACAGTTACAGAAACAGTTTGACTTCTTCGAACAGTCAAGTGCGGCATCAGGCGCGGACTACAAATTCGTTACAAGAATCGAAATCCTCGATGGTGGTAATGGAGCAAACACAGCAACAGTTTTAGAGACTTTTGAATTGTACGGTTGTTATCTTGAGAGTGCAAACTACAATACATTAGCATATGCAACTTCAGATGCTGTAACTGTAGCACTTAACATTAGATACGATAACGCAATTCAAACACCACAAGGAACTGGTATTGGTACTGCTGTAGGCAGAACAGTCAATACACTTGTTACTGGCGGCGGCGCTGGTTAATAGTTTTATTGTATAAAACACAAAAAGGCGCTTCGGCGCCTTTTTTATTATCTACCCATATAATTGTTTAGATAAATATTAGTATGGCAAATAAGTTAACACCATTCCTAAACAACTTAGCACAAGGTGCTTTAAATCCAAAAGGTAATCTTGGAGATTTTCAACACGCGGCTCGACTATATGTTGACGATGCATTTAAATTCGCACCAAAGGTAAAGTTTCTTTATCATGTTGCATTTAATATTAATCCAGATGCTTCTGCTGTTATTCCGCAACTAACAACAAAGCATAGCAATACAATTAATATGCTTGTTAAGAGTGTTGACTTACCTAAATTTGATATTACTACAGAAACTAAACACGCATACAATAGAAAAAGAGTTTTACAAAAACGTATTGATTATAGTCCGTGTAACATTACTTTCCATGATGATAACTTTGGCTTAACAACAGCAATGTGGGAATCATACTACAGATATTATTACAAAGACGGAAACTATGCATCAGTTGACCAAGCAGGTTCTCCACAAACATCTAACAGTGCATATAATAGAGCAAACATATACGGAACATCTAATCAACAGTACCGTTACGGTTTTGACAATGATAGTTTTGCTCCTTTCTTTAACAGCATTATTGTGTATCAAATGTCAAGAAAACGTTATACAGCATTTACACTTGTAAATCCTATTATACAAAGTTGGCAACATGATACTATGGATCAAGCAACCAGTGAACTTGTACAAAGTACAATGTCAATCAACTTTGAAACAGTTTGGTATTCAAGAGGTCCAGTAACTGAAGGTGCGGCACCTAAAGGATTTGCAACAGAGCATTATGATAAGACACCTTCACCGTTAACATTAGGTGGCGGTGGCACTTCAAGTCTATTTGGTGCTGGCGGAGTTGCGGCAGGTGCGGCAGATGTATTTGGAGATATTACAAGTGGACAAGCATTTAGTTCACCAGGAGCATTATTAGGCACAGTGCTTAAAGGTGCAAACACAGTGGCTAATGCAAAAAGTCTAAGTTCAGAAGGTTTACGTCAAGAAGGTTTTGGTATTATTAAAGGTGCCTTAGGAGATATAAGTGGTGCGCCAGTTGGTGGAGTTGCTAATTCATTCTTTCCTAAAGGCGGAGGCAACGGAGGTGCTAATTCTTTGACAGCGGCTATACAAGGTGTGAGTGTAGTTTCTAATATTGCAAATTTAGCAAACGCAACAAGTGTATCAGATGTAGCAAATCAACTTGCAAACAATCCTGATCAATTAGAAAGTTTAACCAAAGCAACAACATTTAAAAAGACACATTTGAAAGCAGGCGGCGATGCATCAGTAAGTGCAATTAATAGTGCATGGAATTCAGCAAGTGATTCATTTAAATCAGCACAGAACAGCGAAACATTAAATAATTTAGCAAACATTGTAAGGAATGCATAATGAACAGCAACACAGGTACCTCAAATAAACCCGACAGTGCTAAAGAAGTAAAAGAATTTTTTAATCAATACTTTACAGGAAAAATTAGTTTTCCAAGTAACGAAGTTGATGCAGTGATTGGTTTTTTTGAAAGCAGAGGGTTTTCTAAAGAAGGTTCAATTGCTGTAGGAACAGTTCTTTTACAACAAGCAAAGTTGGACGATGTAAACGTATTTCAATTATTAGATACTTTAAAAAAGCAAGACGAGATTCAATTGAGCAGTGTTGTAACTGAAGTACTAAATTACAATAGAGAAAAAATTTCCACATTAGGCTACAAACTGGACAACACAGTTAACAGGACTGAATCACGAAACATAGAGGTGTAACATGGCCAAGTTTGCACAAGGGCGTTACAATCTAAAAAACCCAGACAAGTATATAGGTCGCAAAACTCCTTTGTATAGAAGTAGTTGGGAATTTGCTTTTATGAAATTTTGTGATGAAAATCCCAATGTTGCAAAGTGGGCCAGTGAAGCAGTAAAGATTCCTTATAGAAATCCATTAACAGGTAAACATACTGTTTATGTTCCGGATTTTTTTATTGCATATTCTGATAAAAAAGGTAAACAACGTGCAGAAGTAATAGAAGTTAAACCTGATAATCAGACAACACTTGAAAGTGCAGGAAGAAATAAGTACAAACAAGCACAAGTTGTTTTGAATATGGCTAAATGGGAAGCCGCTAAAGCATGGTGTAAAGACAAAGGCCTATACTTTAGAGTGGTTACAGAGAAAGACATTTTTCATTCAGGGTCGAGAAAATAAGATAAATAATAGTAGCATTTAATGGATTCGACATATGACTAAAAAATTAGAAGAATTATTAAACTTGCCTGATTCTAAAGAAATCATAGAGCAAGATAAAAGTGATTCAAAAAAAGAAGAAAAACAAACTGCAATCGTTGAACACGAAGAAACACAGCGTAACATAGCAGAACTTGATAAGATATCAGCGGCATTACCACAAGTAAAAGGTCTTGGAGAGATGGCTGATAAAGAACTTAATGAAGTAGCAACCAAGGCTATGGACGCATATGAAGATTTAATGGATCTGGGTATGAATGTAGAAAGTCGTTATTCAGGTAGAGTATTTGAAGTTGCAGGACAAATGCTTAAAACTAACTTAGATGCTAAAGTTGCTAAATTGGATAAAAAACTAAAAATGGTTGAACTGCAATTAAAGAAAGAAAAACAAGATAAAGACGCAGGAACTGAAGATAACGTTGTTTCCGGCGATGGATACGTAGTTACAGATCGTAATAGTTTATTAGAAAAACTTAAAAACATGGATAAATAACTTGTAGTAGGATAAACAATATGAAAAAATACAGCGAATATTTAACAGAAGCATATAACGGCAAAACATACGAATTTAAAATTGGTATTGCTGGCGATAACGAAGGTGTTGCAGATAAGTTAGAAACTGCATTAAAAAAGTTTGGCGTAACAAATATTACACCAGGCAAGAAAACACCTATCCAAGAACGCCCATTAGACTTTCCACAATTACAAAATGAGGAAATAACATACTACGAAGCAACAATTACATATCCTACACACGCTGAATCATTACAAGAATATTTAGGTTACAATATTGGTAAATCACAATCACACATTATGGTACGTAATATGAATGCACCACAAGAAGTTTATCAAGAAGTAAGCAATGAACCATACGAAGTTAAACTAACAAAAGAAGAAATGGAAGCAGAATCTGCTCAACAAGAAGTTGGTGGAAACAGAGTAATGGATCTACTAAAAGAGTTAGAAGGCGTAAGAAAAGAATACACAAACAGTCCAGTAGCAGAAGTAAAGCCAGACGCTGAACAGAAGCAAATGGAAGATGCTGGTGTAAGTAAAAGTCCAATTGGGAGTTAATTATGAAATTTGAAGATATTTACAAAAAAATAGAGGCGTTGGACGAAGCATTAAACGAAGCGGCATCAGCGTCAATTAATATGTCAGGCGATAATGCAGAAGACGTTATCAAATTAATGCAGGCACTAAAAGGTGACAAAGGCATTGATGACAAACCAGATATGCCAGACCTTCCGCCAATGCCAATCATGGGTCCACCAGATCCAACAGATGATATGGGCAAGATGAGAGATCTTATCAAAGGCAAAAGCGATGACATGGACATGGGTAAAAAAGATGACATGGATGATCTTAAACCAGGTATGCAAAAAGAGCCTTGCAAAATTTGTGGTAAAGTACACTTAGGTAACTCAGGATGTGCAGAAGAATTATCCGCAGAAGATTATGAAAATGAACCAGATGAAAAATATCAAGATCAACACTACATGACAAAAGACCTGTCAGGTGGATCTGAAATGGGTCAAAAGAAATCTTATCCAAAAGTTGCAGGCGGTGATAATCCAATGGCACTTGAAGACGAAATTAAAGCAGAACTTTCTGCACAACTTGCAGAAAAAATGAAATCCGATGACGATGGCAATAGCGATGACGAAGACATGGTTAAGTGTCCAGAGTGCGGAAAAGAAAAAGAAAAATTAATGGCTTGCAGTTCTTGCGGTTGTTAAGTTAAATTATCAAGTAACTCAAATAGGCCCTCAGGGGCCTATTTTTTTGAGTAAATACTAACAGTATGGCAAATAAAAGTTTAGATGGTGTCTTAACCAAAAAGGCACATACAAGAGAAAAATTTACACAACAGCAGATCGAAGATCTACAAAAGTGTATGGATCCTAATTCTGGTTACTTGCATTTTGCAAGAAACTTTGCATTTATTCAACATCCAGTAAAAGGGAAACTATTATTTGATCCATATGTATATCAAGTGGGGTTGATGCAAAGTTATCACAATCATAGATTCAATGTTAATATGTTACCAAGACAAACAGGTAAGACAACCTGTGCCGCAGTTTATCTTGCTTGGTATGCTATGTTTCATCCAGATCAAACTATTCTTATTGCGGCACACAAATATACAGGTGCCCAAGAAATTATGCAACGTATTAGATACGTTTACGAAATGTGTCCTGATCATATTAGAGCAGGTGTTACAAACTACAACAAAGGATCACTTGAATTTGAAAACGGATCACGTATTGTAAGTGCTACCACAACAGGCAACACAGGACGTGGTATGTCTATTTCGTTACTATACTGTGATGAGTTTGCATTTGTGAATCCTAATATTGCGGAAGAGTTTTGGACTTCGATATCACCTACACTGGCAACAGGTGGTCGTGCTATTATTACAAGCACACCTAACTCAGACGAAGACACGTTCGCTATCATTTGGAAAGAAAGTCAAAACAAATTTGACGAAAACGGAAATGAAAACGATGTAGGTATAAACGGTTTCCATGGATTTACTGTTGCTTGGGATCAACACCCAGACCGAGATGAGGAATGGAAAAAAGCAGAGATAGGACGTATTGGTGAAGAAAGATTCCGTCGTGAGTATGGTTGTGAATTCTTAGTCTATGACGAAACACTAATCAACTCAATCAAACTTGCAAGTCTTACAGGAGATAATCCACTTGAAAATATGGGCCAAGCACGTTGGTATAAAAAGTTAGATCCTAAACAAACATATTGTATTAGTCTTGACCCAAGTATGGGTACAGGTGGAGACTATGCGGCTATTCAAGTATTTGAATTACCAAGTTATGAACAGGTAGCAGAATGGCGACACAACACAACACCAATACCACAACAAATTAGAATCTTAAAAGATATTTGTAATCATATTAATGATATATGTCAAGCACCTGCGGCAAACAATATCTATTGGAGTATTGAAAACAACACAATTGGTGAAGCGGCACTGCTTGTGGTACAAGACGTAGGTGAGGAAAATATTCCAGGACTGTTTGTAAGTGAACCGATACGAAAAGGACATATTAGAAAGTTTCGCAAAGGATTTAACACAACACATAGATCAAAGATCAGTGCTTGTTCTAAATTTAAAACAATGGTTGAAAACGATCAAATGAAAATACACAGTAAGCCATTAATAAGTGAACTAAAAGGATTTGTAGCAAGTGGTACAAGTTACAAAGCAAAAACAGGTGAAACTGACGATCTTGTCAGTGCAGTACTATTAAATATACGAATGATGGCTGTTCTCAAGGACTGGGATCCAAGAGTATACAACACATTTCGTCAAAATAGCATGGATGATGACGATTTTGATCCTCCAATGCCAATATTTGTAACAGGCGTTTATTAGATAAATATTAATATGATCAACTTAGATAAAATTGCAGAAGAACTGTTTAGTAAGATCCGTGGTAGATATCCATCAGTCACTTTAGGCGATGGTGATTCACTTATCACAAACGTGCCAAACAAAGCACGTTTCTTTGATTTTGACTTTAAAGAAGGTGTTAAAGTTAATGTTACATTAGATGAAAAAAGTATAACTATACTTTATAACAACGATCTAATAGAAGGTTCATCAGATACTGTTAAAAGTAACTGGTACGATTTTATGAGAGAAATGAGAACATTTGCTAAAAAGCGTATGTTAAATTTTGATACAAGAGATATTACTAAAAGCAACTTAGACAAAAGAGATTACCAATATCTATCACAAAACAGACCCGGAGAAAATACAATGAGTGAAAGTAAAATGTACGGAACTTCGAAAACAAGTTTCCAAGACATTGGCAATGCAAGAATGATTGTCAAGCATAGAGGTCCTGTGGATTATGAAAATCCTGCAGGCAGAACACAACAAATTGATTCAATTTATATTGAAAGCAACGAAGGCGAAAGATTCAAATATCCATTCAAACATTTGAACGGCGCTCGTGCAATGGCTACCCACGTAAGTGAAGGCGGTAATCAATATGACACATTTGGAAAGCACATCGTATCACTCAGCGAAGAACTTTCTAAATTACGTACATTTAAAACTTACATGAATCGTTCAGCAGTAATGGCAGAGGGTCTTGCCGATTACATGGACATTGTAAATGAAAGAATTGATACTATCAAAGAAACAGTCTTTAAATTACAAAGACCAACACAGTACAAGGAAGCATTTGAAAGTTTTGAAGAAACAGTGATGGAAGAAGTACCAGAAGATGTTTCATCTAACTGGATTGATGAATTAACTATTCGTCAGTTCAACGAAGAACTAAAAAGTGTGTTCCCTTACATTTATAATCTTGTTAAAGAAAACACAAAGCCTACAGAAATTGGTCCAGAAGATTTGTTAGGCGAGTTTGACGGTCCAGACGAAACAGAAGATGGTGGCAAGAAAGAACAACTCCAGGCATGGTATGACAAATACAGCAAGTATGAAGGAACAAATGATTCAAATCTTGTGAATGGCATGATCAAAGCATGGACAGACTCAGGTATACTATCTGATGCTTATGAAGATGGTGAATGGGCTGATTATTTGAAAAAAGTAGGCAAAGAATCTGATGAACTTTCTGATGAAGAGCATGATGCTTTCCTTTCACCAGAAAATGCACCCATATCATATGCTATGAAAGCAGACCTCACAAAGATCATGGGCGAATGGGATGGCGAAGAAACCATGAACAAAGTTGAGAAGATTTTAGGTTTAGATGAAGGTATGGACATGGAAGATGCGTATGCTTCACACTTAGACAACGTAGTTGCTACATCGAAACATGAGCAAGGTCCAGTCCAAGAAGAAGATGAAGACAAAGACAGAGACAGCGTTAAACCTGAAATGGTTAAAGGTGTAGCAGAAAAAATCAAAGCAGAGTATGTTGACGAGTTAAAAACATACAACGATAGACGTGAAGATGTAATACAACAACTAAAAAGTTCTGGCATCACTGATCCAAAAGAAATTGAAAAAGAAATCGACGACATGGATGACGACATTTTAAGTTACTACTATCCAGGAGATATCAAAGGCAAAATTGAAGTTATGGATTCTATCCTCAACTTAGGTCCAGACGCTGACGGACATGACATTGTGGACATGGTTCATAACAGCGGAATGGATACATCTCCAGCAGAAGAAATTGCAGATCAATTTGCAAACGAACTTAAAAAAGCAGATCCTGAAACATTCAAAAAGTTATATGGAAATAAACAAACAATAAGCGATGTTGAATCAACACAAAATGAAGGCAACGAGTTTGCACAAAAAGTACGTGAACTAAAAGCCAAAGGTGCTAAGCCAGGAACCAAATTCAAAACATCAGACGGTGAAGAACATACACTTGAAGATGCTATTAGATTAGCAGGA
>Ga0222719_10000135_pt1 | contig 73207 bp, 118 predicted proteins | sample C33_34DmetaG_FD_165039 | JGI IMG/M metagenome (GOLD analysis project Ga0222719, IMG submission 165039) | Estuarine water microbial communities from San Francisco Bay, California, United States - C33_34D | ecosystem: Environmental > Aquatic > Marine > Unclassified | place: USA: California...
TTTGTTTTTAACTAATTATTGTATAATTTAGGAGTTATAAAATGGGCAAATCTTTTAAAAGATATAAACTTAGAAAAAAATTAGAAGCACAAAACCAACCAGAAGAAGTGGTCGCGCCTATTATTGAAGCAGCACCAGAACCAGTTGTTGAAGAAGCACCTGCTCCTGCGCCTGCTATTGAAGAAGCGGCAGCACCGGTTGCCGAAGAAGTTGCCGAAGATACAAAGCCAAAAAGAAGAAGCAAGAAGAAGTCATCAAAGTCTTCAAAAGAATAAAGGGAATCAAGGCCCTCTTTTAACTATTTACTATGATCGGAGGGTTCATGCATGGCATTTCCAACTTTAACACCAACTTCACAACAATCAGCAATTATTCTTCCACCAACAGGAACGGTAGGTGATGTTTTAACATCCCTGCCTTTTGGCATTTATACAACCGATGCTTTCCTGTCCGGTGCCGCAGATCAAGTTGCTTATACATACCGAAAGCTAGGCGGTGATGTTCTTGATCTCGAGATCAAAGCAGAAAATGTTTATGCAAATTATGAAGAAGCCGTTTTAGAATATTCTTATTTGATTAACCTTCATCAAGCAAAGAATACTCTTGGTTCTGTATTAGGTAATCCAACAGGCTCATTTGACGAAGACGGCAATATTACAGCCGGACAATCAGGTGTTGAGCTAAAATATCCAAAGTTCAACTTTGGTTACGCAATGAAAGTAGGTTCGCAATTCTCGCATGAAGCAGGAATTGGCGGATCTCTTCCTATTTACTCAGCCTCTTTTGATACAGTTGTTAATCAACAAGATTATGATCTTCAAGCAATTGTTTCCTCATCAGCAGAAGCCGGCGGTGTTCCTTATGAGGATATTGACAGAACAAAAAGAATCGTAATTAGAGATGTATTTTATCTTTCTCCTCGACAAATGTGGAGATTCTATGGTTATTATGGCGGATTAAACGTTGTTGGTAACCTTAACTCATATGGACAATTCGCAGATGATTCAACATGGCAGGTTGTTCCTGCTTGGCAAAATAAACTGCAAGCTATTCAATACGAAGATCATCTTTATACACGAACCTCTCATTATTCATATGAAATTATCAACAATAATCTTCGGCTTTTCCCAACACCTGACTCGGTTTCACCAGAAAAGTTCTGGTTCCGCTTCTCAATTCGTGATTCATCTTGGGAAGATGATTATAATGATGGTCAAGACGGCGTAAATAACATGAATACGCTTCCATTCGAGAACATTGCTTTTGAAAATATCAATTCAATTGGAAAGCAATGGATTAGACGCTTTGCTTTGGCTCTAAGCAAGGAAACATTAGGCCAAGTTCGCTCAAAATTTGGCAATAATGTGCCAATTCCCGGTGACAATGTAACTCTTAATGGTTCAGACCTTCTAAGCCAAGCAAAAGAAGAACAAGACAAATTACGCACAGAATTGAAAGAACAATTAGACCTTATGACCTACGATAAACTTATCGAGACAGACAAAAATATTGTCGACAACACAAATAACATTCAAAAATATGTTCCTTTAGGAATCTTTGTGGGGTAATCATGAAAGTAAAAGTAAATAACAAAAATAAAAAGCAAGTTTTAACAGAAATAAACGAAGACGAGTACGCATTAATAGAAGATGCATTAGAGATTCCTATTTCGGAGCTTCCTTATTCAAATATCTTTGGAAATAGATACCGTGTTCTTGGCGACTTTGAAACCGTCAATAAGGGCCATCCAATTTATGAGATGATTAAATTTTTTGAAGATAATGATTGGGTTTTGAATACACAAGAAGGTAATAAGTCTCTAACATTCAGCAAAACTTGGGAATATAAGAGACCAAATCCAGAAAATAGAATGGAAATCAGCAGAACTTTTCAAACAAAGTCAATTACTTTAAAGCTTCAAAACCTTATACCGAAGATGATTGCTTTTTATACAGAATCGCTCCCAAAATTATATAAACAATATTTTGATGCTTTTAAAATTGCCACCCAATTAAAGAGAAAAGCATACGATCTTATGGCTGGTACAGATACAGACGAAGGCTATCAAGAATGGTATAAAGCCAATGAAGCTTTTCAAAAAGCAAAGATGTTTGAGGTTCAAAAATCTGCTACAATGAGAAGCACAATTAATAAGTTTCTCGGAAGAGGTTATAAAAGAATTCCAGCAGTGCAAATAGCAGACCCAAGTTCTCCTTTGAATGCTCCTATAATTGAGAAATTGCAAAGCTTTCAAAAAGCAGTCTCTGATGAAGCACAGCTTTATAGATGGCAACAAGATCATGGCGATCTTTTTATACCTTGCTATGTTATATTCTCGAGACATCCTATCGATGTTTTCAGAATGTCAGATCATGTCCAGATTAAGTCCTGTCATACCCCTCCGTCATCAGCAGGCGAGGTTAAATTTGATCAATTTAATATTTGTGCTTTGGCAGAGGCTTGGGCTAATGGAATGATTGCCTATGCTGTTGAGGTTAAACAATTTAAAGAAAATAATATTCAACCAACTCAACAAGATATCGATCAATACGAAGACTCGGAACTTTTCTGGGACAGAACTCGGGGAGAGGGTGTTATTTCTCCTATTGCTCGTGTAAGAATTAGAAATACTTCCTTTACAGACCCAGAAACAGGCGAGGTAACTCAAATCGGAGTTCCGGATCAGAAAGTTTATGGCACAGACATCGGAGGCTTTAAAGAATACGTTCGAAGTCACATCACCGGAATTCAAAAGTCTTCACTTCAGAAAATATTTAACTCAACCGTCGAGGCAGGAACCGGCAAATATTCTATTCCTCTGGAAAACTTTGAGAGATTCGGCGGAAGTTATGAAGATACTGGTGCCGCTGTTAGACACAATTTGCCTTTGATGTTTGCGACTGCTCTTGATTTTGAAGCCGAAGGTATCGAGACTAGCGGCTATATTAAATACGATAAAAGCATTCAAAACGAACTAGAAGAGAAAGCTGGAGAAAGCGGGGCATCTTTGGATATATTGCAACTCCAAGCCGATGATGAAGCCGAGGCCGCCAGTCGCAATACAAGATGGCATTTTGATGTTTCCTTGGATTTAGATTACGAAGGCGATGTTTATATCGAGGAAATTTTACTTACAGTGTTCGCTATTCTCCCAGATTCTGTCAATGTCGGAGACAATTATACAGCAATCAACGAAGCGTTTGCAGATTATATAGATAAATTTAATCTTTATTGGGGTAATGAAGAAGTAGAACCAGACTCTATTGCGGCTTATGCCCCTTCTACTTTTATGACTCATAATTTCACAAAGCCTTTTATTGCGATTAGATATCCAAATTTAGCTGAGATTTCTTATAATATGGGAGATAGAATTGCTTTCGGAGAACTTCCAGAAGCACTTGCAAATATGGCGGATACTTCAAGAAATGGCGGCTTAAACCTTAATCTTGTAACTGATCCTTATATTGAAGATGCTTTCGATGCCGTTGCAAGAGACATTTGTGCTTTACGAGATTTCTATGATGATCCCGAATGGTATTTAAATCAAGCTTATCACCAAACTTTAGATGAAAGCGAATGGCTTATTGATTCTGTTAGCGAAGGCGAAACAATGACAATGCTTGAGATTATCGAAGAAGTTTCATATGATACTATAATGAATATTGATTTAAAGCAACTTATTGAACGCGGCAAATATACCCCAAAACAAGCAGCAGCTATACTTATTGCTATTGGCGAAAGCCAAGATTTTCAACAATGGCTTATTCGCGAAATCAACAAAGAATGTCAAATAGCTGCTGGAAATGGCGAGTCTTTCGTTAATAATAATGAAACTGTTATTCCTTTTACAATAGATGGGCCTCAAACATACCAAACAGTCGAAGATGTCGTGGCCGCTATTGAAGTTGCTGGTGATGATTCGTGGTCAAGTGTCGAGGATCATTTTCAATTAAAAATGACAATAACAAAAGACCAAATTGACTCGAAAGAAAAATTCCTTGCTCTTTATTCTCTTTTATCGCAATACGACCAAGACGAAATGGCAACCTTGATTTTAGCTGATGGCGACGAAATAAAGAATTTGTTTCCAGCAGAACCACAAGCCGTAACCGAAAACAAAAGACGAATGAAGATTCGCATGCTCCGAGGATAGTAAATGTCAGAAGACAACAAATGGTCAAAGCCCGCATCCCCACCACCTCCTTTGTTTCTCGGAGAGAAGGAGCGAAACCTTGTTAAGCAGGTTAATGACGAGATTATTGAAAGAGTCATTGGCCAACAGGTCCTTTACTTTCCTATTGACATGTCTCGCACCAACTTTCATCCAATATATGGCGAGGCCATTGAAAAAACTTTTCTTCATCCAATAAGAGTCTATGCTTTGGTTGAATATGGTGGAGTTGAAACTTCTTTCCTTGAAAGTGTCGGTCTTGATAAAACAACCAATATTACAGTCAATTTTCATAAGCGAAGATTAACCGAGGATCAAGATCTTTTCGTTAGAGAAGGTGATTTCGTACGATACGGTGATATTTACTACGAGATAGTAAAACTTAACGAACCTAAGCAACTTTTTGGACAAATCGAGCATAGATTCGAGGTAACTGCAACCTGTATTAGAGCAAGAGACGGAGTATTCAACGGTGAGTGAAGTAGAAGAGATACCATTTTTGCCATCAACAATTGAAACCATTGATGTTGGTTTTTACAACTGGGTTAATGAAAGCTTGGATCTTCATACTAACACGAACTCTGGATGGAAAAAAGTACCTTGCTTATGGCTCTCGGCAGAAAGAGTTTTTCAAATCAAGAACGATAAAGATTTAAGAGATTCTTCTGGTAAGCTCAAATTGCCTTTGATTACAGTCACTAGAGAATCAATGGTGAAGGATCCATCTTTTAGAGGTACACATTATGCTCACTTGCCAGAGAATGGTGATTATAAAGGCGGCGCCACAATAGTCTCTAGAAGAATTGTGCAAGACAAAACAAGAAATTTTGCAAACGCAGATAAGGCTAGAGAATTAAAAAGCGGAGATGAGACAGGCAAATCAAATAATAAAAAAGTTGTTTATGAAACTATTGAAATGCCTGTTCCAACGTACGTTACATGCAATTATAAAATTACAATTAGAACTGAATATTTACAACAAATGAATGAACTTGTCACACCTCTTATCACAAGAACCGGAGGCGTAAATCATTTTCTTTTTTCAAATGATGGTCATCGCTTTGAAGCGTTCATTCAGCAAGATTTTAATCCGGATTCAAATATAACCAATCTAGGCGAAGATGAGCGTTATTTTCAAACCCAAATATCTATTAAAGTTCTCGGATATTTAATGGGTGAAGCCGGCAACAGAGAAAAGCCAAAAGTTGTCGTCAGAGAGAACTATGTTGAAGTAAAAATGAGCAGAGAAAGAGTGATGATTGGAGACCAATTACCTTGGAATACTGTAAATAAACAGAAATACCGCCAATAATTACTATTGATCTTCATCGATACTATTTAATATGATTATAAGTTTATAAGGAGTATATTAATGCCTAGAAAATTTGACTTTATTTCACCCGGCATCCAATTAACCGAGGTTGACCAAAGTACAGTTCCTGCGCAATTGCAAGACGATGGACCTCTTTTGATTGGACGTGCTCTCCGTGGCCCCTCAATGAAGCCAATCAAAGTTAATTCATTTGATGATTTTGTTACCGTTTTCGGTAATCCTGTTTATGGTCCACAACCGGGCCCAATGGACGTTTGGAGACAAGGAAATACCATCGCTCCTACATATGCTGCCATTGCTGCCGAAGCATGGCTCGCAGCAAATGATTCACCAGTCACATTTGTTCGACTTTTGGGCGAACAGTCAAACAACGCTTCAGCCGCTGGATATGCTGGGTGGGATGTCGATTCTGATAAATCATTAGGCCGCACTGACTATACTGAATGTGCTGGTGCTTTTGGTCTTTTCATTGGCCCATCTGGGAGTGGTGAGGTTGGTACCGGATCACTTGGCGCCATTATTTATTGTAATGCCGGAACTGTAGAATTAAAGGGCACTCCTGCTTATCTTGGAGTTTCCATAACTGGTTCTGCTACTGTTTTTGAATCTTTGTCTAGCGCCGGCAATCAATCAACTTTTACTTTGATTATTAAAAACGCTTCTGGTACAATTGTTGAGGAAAAAGCAGTTGATTTTACTCCCGGAAGTAAAAACTATATTAGATCTGTTTTAAATACAACTCCGCATAAGGTAAATACAACTATCAATGAACCAGCAGATGTATTAACTTATTGGTTAGGAGAGACATTTGAAGAATCTGTTGATACTGCGTTAAGAAACGCTTCTGCCACCGGTGCTGGAAATCAAATCGGTATTGTCCTAGGACTTGCTAGTGGTTCTATTGGCGAAACTAAGACAACAATAGCATCCGAATATGCAGATCACAGATTTGGTTCTATTGCCGCCAAATCTGGCTGGATTATTAATAGAGACCCATCAGAAGCATCCGCTAACTATGATGCGGCCGCTGCTGAAAAACTTTTCCGCATTATTGCCCTTCATGAAGGTAAAGCATTTCAAGATCAATTCTATTGTGCAATTGAAAGCATTAAGTTGGGCACACAAATCATAAAAGATGGCACTTTCACTTTAAGTGTTTATGAGTGGGGAACAAATCGTCTTGTCGAACAATTTTCTAATCTTACTTTAAATCCTGTATCGGACAATTATATTCTTAAAAGAATTGGTGATATGAATATGGTATGGGATTCTAATGATAAAAAATTCAATATGGTTGGTAAATATAATAATCAATCAGATTATATTAGAATCGAGATGGCAGACGCTCTTAAGAATGATCAACCACCTCAAGATGAATATGCTGTGCCGTTTGGTTTCATTGGCCCACAAAAATTTAAACCTTTTGTTTTGTCCGGAAGTCATGACGCTCCATTAGTCGAAGATCAATCAGCAGATTTCCTTGATGCAATGGTTTTAGGATCTGGTAGTACTCCCGGAAATACAGATGCTTTTGATACACTTGATGATAACGATTCTTTTGTTTTGTTATCAAATGCAACATCAAGCTTAAATGGTCGCGTAGTTTGTTTTGATTGGCCTTCGTTGAGATTGACAACTATCAATTCAAAAGGTTCAACAAATACAAGTTATAGAGCAACCGATCTTTTTGGTGTAAATCAGCATCTTTCAGCTTCAAATGCTTTGGATCAAGGATTTAAAGATTTGATACGTGCAATGCCAAGAGGTTTTGATCTTCATACAAATAGCGGTGTACCCGGTCGTGCAACGGAAACTTCATTTATCTTTTCATTAGATGAAGTTGTTTATGATGCTAATAGTAACTTAGGTTATTATCTCTCTGGTTCTAGGGCAGCGGGAACTTCTTATACTGCTGTTAATGATGATCAAGCTCTATTAGATGCAAAAATCAAACAATTTACAGTTCCACTCTTCGGTGGTTTTGACGGACTAAATATCACAGAATTAGAACCGTTCAATAATGGAGATATTGGGACAGCAGAAGATACAAGCTATACTTATTATTCTCTTAATAAGGCACTTGATATAGCCGAAGATCCTGAGAATGTTGAAATGGACCTTCTTTTGATGCCCGGTATTAATAAAGAAGATCTAACGAACAGAATGATTGACATCTGTAATGATAGACAAGATTCTCTTGCTATTATTGATCTTGATGCTTATACTCCTGCTTCCGAGACCACTCCTACACTAGAAGGAAAGAAATCTCTTGCAAGTGTTATCTCTGGTGTTCGTTCTAGAAACTTTGATTCCTCATACGCTGCTGCTTATCATCCATGGGTTCGAGTTCAGCAGAAAGGCGACACAGTTGTGACTCCTGTTCCTCCTTCAGTTGCTGCTTGCGGTGCTCTTGCAAGATCTCAAGCATTGAGTGCTCCTTGGTTTGCTCCTGCCGGATTCAATCGTGGTGGACTTACAAACCTCGGCGGGAATGCTGGTCCGAGCGTTCTCTCTGTTGTTGAGACCATGAACAAAGCAAATCGTGATGATCTTTACGAACTTGATATTAACCCAATTGCTCGACTTCAAGGAGAATTTGTGATCTTCGGTCAGAAGACACTTCAACAAACTCCATCGGCTCTTGACAGAATCAACGTTCGTCGCATGATGATTTATCTTAAGAAGAGAATCGGCAGAATTGCTAACACTATCCTGTTCGACCAGAACATCCAAGTTACTTGGAACAAGTTCAAGAGCAGAGCAGAACGTGTGCTTAATAGAATTAAAGCACGAGGCGGAATCACAGAGTTCAAAGTTATTCTTGATTCAAGCACGACCACTCCAGATCTTCAGGACAGAAACATCCTATATGCCAAGATCTATGTGAAGCCAGCCAAAGCAATCGAGTTTATTGCAGTTGACTTTGTAATCACGAGATCCGGAGTTCAATTCTAATGATCTATACTAATTACAATAAAGGGAGATTAATATAATGGCTTTTTGGACTTCAGCAGGTGTAGAACCTAAAAGAAACTTTAGATTTAGGGTATCATTTATTTCGCAAAACCCTAGCGGCAATACTGTTATTGAAGGTGTTCTTTGGTGGGCAAAAACTGTAACGACTCCATCCTTTGATGTTGGCGAAACAGAACATCATTATCTTGGTGGCAAATATTACTTCCCCGGAAAAGTGTCTTGGTCCGAGGTATCAATGACTTTAGTTGATCCTATTTCTCCTGATGCAGTTGGAATTATGAACCAGATTTTAAAAAACTCAGGTTATATGATTCCCGATAGTACCGCAGATAACCAGTTTCACACCATTTCAAAAAATGCTTCCATTGCAGCCGGTCTTCAACTTATCGTTATTGAGGTTTTAAGGGCTGACGGTGCACCTGTTGAAAAATGGACTCTTAATCAGCCATTTATTAAATCAGCAAAGTTTGGAGATCTTGATTATTCAAATGAAGATTTGAGAACAGTTGATTTGACAATCAGATATGATTGGGCTTCTTGTGAGTTTGGTGAGGGTGCTGATCCGGATCTCGTAAATTCACGTTACTTCCTAGCAGGCGATACTCCGGCTGATGGTGCTGATTATTCACCAGATGCTACTGGTAGAGAGATTCCAAACAATCCAGATTACGGATCCTAATAGAGGTTAAATGGCTTTTTGGACCGACAACGCAGCCCCTAAAAGACAATATCGCTTCTCCATTCTTGATTCAAACGAGGGTGGAGAAGGTATTTGGTATTGGGCCAAGTCGGTTACAAAGCCATCATTCGAGATCTCAACAAACGAATATCAACTTATAAATCATAAATTTAAATATCCCGGCACTCTAACGTGGAATGATATAACAATATCGATTGTTGACACAGCAGATAAGACGCAATTGCTGCTAAATAAAGTATTCAATTTCGGTTATATTTACCCTGACTACCAAAACATAACCGAGTACATAGATGGCATATCTAAATCGCAATCTTCTGCTTATTTTGATGAATTTTTGATTAATCAATTAGATGCTGCGGGCAATGCTCTTGAATCGTGGAGATTGCACGGAGCAATTTTAAAATCTGTAAATTTTGGAAGCCTTGATTATTCTTCTGAAGATTTGGTGACAATTGAATTAACAATAACATATGACTGGGCCCAAATAGAACAATTAACTGAACAGCCAATGGCTGCACCTGTAACTGTTGATAATGTCCAAGGTGGACAAATGGTAACACAAGATGGTGCAAGCAATACTGTTGGACCCAACCCTGTAGCATAACGAGGTGAAATTTGACTACAAGAAATAATGAGGATAGAATCGGACCTCAAACAATCGATTCGGAGCCAACAGCGGCCCTAAATCCGCTTGAGTTTGTTGCTCCTACGGAATTGGTGGATATTCCATCAAAAGGACAGTTATATCCTGCCGATCATCCGCTCCATGGCAAGGAAGAAGTCGAGATCAGATATATGACAGCTAAAGAAGAAGACATTCTTACATCAAAGACACTTCTTAAGAAAGGTGTTGCAATTGATCGCTTCATTCAGAATATTATTGTTGATAAAAACATTAAAGTTGAAGACCTTTTGGTTGGAGATAAGAATGCCATTTTGATTGCTGCTCGTTCAACAGGCTATGGAAGCGATTATGAGACTCAAGTTGTGTGTCCTAGTTGCGGAACCAAATCTCATGAGTCATTTGATCTTGCAAATCCTCAAATAAATGAATCCAAAGTGGATGAATCCCTAGGAATTCGAAAAACCGAGAACAATAATTTTGTAATTACCATGCCATTTAGCAAATTTGAAGTCGAAGTTCGCATTTTGACAGGAAAAGACGAGAAACACATCACAAAACTCGCAGAATCTCGCAAGAAAGGCATGATGCAAGAGACCGGTATGACCGATCAATACAAAATGATGATTGTTTCGGTCCATGGCAACTCACAAAGAAATGTTATTAATCATTATGTTGATAATATGCCTTTAAAGGACGCAAGATTTTTAAGAAATGCTTACAAAATGGTTAATCCTGATGTCAAAGTTATGAAGCATTTTGAATGTTCTAATTGTGGCTTTGATCAGGAAATGGAGGTGCCCTTTGGGGCCGACTTTCTTTGGCCTGACCGATAAATACTCGGAAGCAGTATACGAACAATTCTTTTTGCTTAAGCATTTTGGCGGATGGTCTCTTATTGAGGCTTATAACCTTCCCGTGGGTCTTCGAAATTGGTTTGTGAAGCGTTTGCAGAAACAATTCGAGGACGAAAAGAAAGAAATGGAAAAAGCACGGAAGAAATCATAATAATGCCCGCAAGGGCATTTTTTTTATAAAACTAATTATTGTATTGGAGAGCGTTGTCATGAAGATTGATTTAACAAGAGACCCTAAACTCTTAACCGAGTCTTGGATAAGAGCTTTTGGCGAATGGAGCAAAACTTTACTTAAATATATCTATGGTAAAGATGTTAATATGGTTGCGAATCTTAATGAAGAAGAACAATCATTAAAATTTATCATTCGAGGCGAACAAAAGGACATAAAAGCTTATGCTACCGCTCTTTTTGCTGAAAAAGACTATCTCGAGGCTTATGCACAATTTGGCAAAGACCATCCAATGACCAATAAACAGCGTATTGTATTAAATCAAGCCGTTGGTGATTTTGAAAATAAAACCGGCATAACATGGCCTTTTAAAGACGAGGATTAATAAGTGGCTGATCCATTTCCAATAAAAAATATTGATGATCTTGCGCAAGCACTTGGAAAACTATCAAGAGAGCAGCGTAAAGCCGCCGGATTAGATACGGTATCTGTTGTTGACTCAAAGGATACAGCAGAATTAGAGAAACAACTTGCTTTAAAAAGAGAAGAGTTGATGCTCGAGAAGCAGCTCGCAGATGCTGTACAAGATGGCACAAAAGCAAGAGTTGCCCAAAAAGAATTAATGTATGAAGAACTTAAAGTACTTCAAAAAGCGTATGAATTAAATAAAGACGAAATAGCAAATAACGAAGAAGCGCTAGCTCAATTCCAGCAAAGATTAGATATTATCAAACAAACTTATGGTGTTGAAGCACTAACATTAGAAGAGTTACCAGATAAAATAGCAAAAACCAAAAAAGAATTAGATGAAGCTACTAAATTTAGCAACAAATATGAAAACTCAATCGATAGACTTGCTAGTAAAATGGTTATTGCCGGTAAAGGACCTATAGTCCAGTTTGCGTTAAAAACACGAGAACTTGGAAAAGAATTAGAAACAAGCGCAGAAGCTCAAATACAATTTCGACAAGCCATTCTTGATGCGTTCAATTTTACAAATCTTTTTGGTAATTTATTGAATGTTGTGGCCGAATCAACCATGACTCTTGTTAAAGGATTGGACGCCGCCTCAACATCACTCGCAGCTGCGACAGGTTTTGGAAATCAATTCAATCAAACAATGCGTGATGCACAACAGCAAGGCAATTATCTTGGTGTTACAATGGATGGCGCCGTTAAAGCGATTCAAGGCTTATCTGCTAACTTTACAAATTTCGTTAATATTTCAGGAGAGTCCCGCAGTGCACTTGTTGCTAATGTAGCCCAACTTGATAGAATCGGTGTGTCCGCTGATACATCTGCTGGTCTTATTAACTTCTTTAACCAGAACTTGGGCATGACTGCCGAAGAAGGCGTCCGTGTCACAAAAGAATTAGCCATGATGGGCCGACAATTGGGCATGACCTCCGCTCAAATAACAAAAGATTTCCAAGCAGCACTGCCAACTCTTGCGGTTTATGGCGATCGCTCTCAAGAGGTCTTCAAAGGTCTTGCGTCGGCTGCTAAGGTTGCTGGTGTCGAAATGAGTAAACTTCTTGGCTTGGCAGGAAAATTTGATACATTTGCTTCAGCGGCAGAAACAACCGGTAAATTGAACGCAATTCTGGGAACTCAAATGTCTGCTGTTGATCTTCTTCGTCAATCTGAGGAAGGAAGAATCGAGACTCTTATTTCTAGTATGCAAGCACAAGGTCGATCGTTTAAGGATATGGATCGTTTCACACAGAAAGCAATAGCCGCTGCTGCTGGTATTGATGATCTTGCTGAAGCACAACGTATTTTTGGAATGGATATTGGCCAATATAAAGAATACCAAAACCAAATGAGCAGATCAGCAGATGTGCAAAGGAAATTCGAAGAAGCTGTTCAGAAAACTATTCCAATTCAAGAAAAACTACAATTAATCGCAGCAGAATTTGCGGTTGCTGTCACTCCAATATTAGAGAGGGTCACAAATTTTTTAGATGGTGTCCTTAAATTTTATTCATCATTTGATCCCGGAACAAAAGATATTATCAATAGCACAATTGTGGCGATTGGGGCTTTAGTATTATCAATTAAAACATTTGGAGCTGTAATTGCAATTGGTAAAACTTTGTTTCAGCCGCTGGCTTTTATGGGCAAGATTCTTGGCATGTTTTCTTCAACAACTGTTGATGCGGCCGAAGAAATGCGCGAGGCATCAGAACATGTTCCAGAAACAATGGAAAATATTTCAGAAGGAATTGGATCAGGAATCGAAAGAATTGCTGATGCGGCAGCACATAATGCCAAGGGGCTTGGAATCTTGGTTCTTTCACTTATTGGTATTGCAGGCGCTGTTGCTTTGATGGGATACGCAATTAAGGGAACAGATTTCGGTGCTTTCGCTGGACTATCTTTGTTGATCTTAACATTGGTTGGTGCGGCCGCAGCGGCTGGTGCATTGGCCTCATCTGGAGTTGGTGCGCTTGTGGTTGCGGCTGGTTTTGGATTGTTAGCTTTAGGTATTGCTGGTATTGGCGCAGCACTACATGCGTTCCCAGTTGATGTTTTAAGTCAAGTTTCTTCAATCATGTCTTCTCTCGTTAATCTATCAATGGATAATGTAGCAGCCGTTGGAGCCGCATTTACTGCTCTTGCTGCTGGTTTACAAACTGTTTCAGATACTGCTAATCAGCTTGATGGAAAGAAAGTTAAGATCTCTTCTGTTATTGAGAATCTCGCTTTATTGAGTGTTGGAACTGCCAAAGATTCAATGACAGGAGCAAAAATATCAGCATCAGGCATCAATGTTGTTAATAACCTAAAGAATGCAATCAATTTTGACGGAATGGAAGTTAAGGTTTCAATCGGAGGCAAAGAATTTGAGAGTGCAATTCTCGAGGTAGTACAAAAAAATTAAGGTAACACAAGAATGATTCCAAATTATTATTTTAATTCCTCGGACAAATCTTCCGAATATGCAACCAAAACTGGTGCTTTACTTGAATTCAAAAGTATGATTTCTGGTGTGAATGTTATATTTAAAGCATTTTTAACAGATTTTTCACAAAACTTTGCTTCAACATGGAACTCAGAGAATGTATTCGGGCGGATGGATCCAATCCCAACATTTGACAACACAAAAAGAACAATCTCGGTTGGTTGGGATATTCCGTCGTATGATATTACCGATGCAAAAAACAATCTTCACAAATGCTCTGTATTGGTTCAAATGCTGTATCCAAATTATTCTGCGACTCAAAATTACACACCTGAAGACGAAGACACAGGAGCTTTCTCTTCAACATTAGCCAATTCATTAACAAAGCCTCCTCTTTTAAAACTTAAATTTGCAAACTTAATCTCAACTTCTGCAATGGGAACAGATGATGGTCTTTTGGGCTGGGTTGATGGTATTAATTGGCAGCCAAAATTAGATGAAGGAATGTTCGCACACAACGGCAAGTTCTATCCAAAAGTTATTTCTTTATCTTGCACATTCAATGTTCTTCATCAAGAAAATCTTATTAAAGACAACAAATCACAATTACCCGGTTTTCCATTTAATTCCGATGCCTTACCTTTGGAAGCGGACAATGCTAATGATTTAGGTCTTATGCCATTAGCAAATCAAAATATTAAAACTACGATGGGAGACTAATGATGTCCAGAAACTCAAACAGAAAGAAAGCAACCAATAATCATTCCCAATATGAAGAATTGTTCGAGAACAGAAATATAAAACAAATTCAACAATATCGAACAAAAAAATTAACTTATCCCTCAAAAGAACAAATTGATAATCTTGAATTAACAAAATATTATTGGCAAGCAAATGACAATTTCTATAAGGTCTCCGAGAAATTCTATGGTGATCCAAAATATTGGTATATTATAGCTCAATTTAACAAAATCCCTTTCGAGGGAGATATCAAAGTCGGAGACACATTAATGATTCCTCGCCCATTGGCTAGGGTCGTACAGGTGATGAAGTAATGGCTTTAACAGATTCACAAAAAGAAGAAGTGCTTCGGGCAATTTATGAAGAGTCGGACATATCTGTAGAACTTGCAACATTAATTTTAGAAGACTCTACGTATAGATCTTATGTTGATAGTGTGGACGAAGATGACTACGATGCATTGGAAAACGGTTCTAGTAATTGGGCAGGGTTTTGGAATACAGTTCTGCCCAATTATCCGGCATTAAGTGTCTTTACAGCAAAATATGCAGCACAAATAGCAGATAAAATCAATGGCGGTGGCTCATTTCAAGTTAGTGAATTAGATTTAATAATACGCAATAAAGATGATTTTAATAAAAATGCTTCTTGGGCGGCGCAAGCATATCGATATTATACGGATCAGTCTTCAAATTATATAGATGCTATTATCAGTGCTATTATCGATAATCCTGATTCTATACCAGTCAATGAAATCCTTAAAAGCGGAGCCCAATTTGATATTGAAGGTTCTAAAAAACTGCGTGAGATTTTAGATACTTCTGGTATTGAAATAAAGGACCTTTATTTTGCTAGAGTGGCCCGAAATAATCTAGATTATATTTTAGATTCAGATAAAGATGGAAGATATGGAATAGGCTCCATAGAAAAAACTAGTTTTGAAACAGTTGCTGCTGCAAATACCGAGATCGCAGAATTAAATAATAAACAAATAACATTTACAAAAGACTTGGGCGGCGGCCAGCAATTCAATGTATCAAATATTAGAAACACTGCTCCTACAATTTTTGAGGCTGTTTATAAAAGATATGTTTTCGCAATTTTCAAGGACGGCACAAATCCTCTAGACGCATTCAATAATTTAACTCAAGTTTATGCTACAGACGCTGCTCCTTTAATTTTAAGAGATTTTGAAAACGATAGAAGGAAAGCATTGTGGGACAATCTTGTTGCTGCTAACGCTGATGGCAAAATAACACCACAAGAAGCTGCTGATGCTCTTAATTCTGCAAATGCTGATGCTTTATCGGATGCTAGTGCTGCTGGATTATCTGGTCGTATTGATGAAACCGATGGACTCTCTGATGCAGATATCGAGAAAAGACAAAGATTTTTTCAACAATGTGTTCTTTTACTTCGCATGAATGACCTTAAGACGTATTATTCGAATGATTTGAATTCAGACAATACTTCTGGTTTTCATAGCCCTGCTCCTTATAATGATCGTTTTTATATGATAACAGACGGAAAAGATAATTCGACATTTGTCAATACTTTGATTGCGCCAAAAGGCGACACAATTAGAGATTTCATGAATATAACACCAGATATTCAAGCATTTTTAGTACCAAAAATAAGATTATTTAAAGTTTATGGAACCGGCGAGAGTTTAAATCAAGTAGAATTTGTTTTTCGTAATAATACATATGAAAACAATTACATGTCTAAATTGTTCTCCGATAATTCTGCTGTCATTAGAGGCTCCGGCTATGGTATCAAAGAAGTATCAATAGGATTTGAAGGAACCTCACCAGCAACAGCAAAAAATGATATAAAATTTGGTCTCAAGTTATATTTCCAAGATTTCCAAGATTTTGTGAAAACATTTAATACTGTTGATTCAAAGGGCGAAGCAGCAACAGCAAGATTTGTTGATTTGATTTTATTTGACCAAAAAGAAAATCCGCAAGTAACTGATAATCAATTGCGGCAACAATATGATCCTCAATATTACAGAATCAGGGCAGATATAGGCTGGCAGGTCCCTGATTCAAATGATCAACAGTTTGTGTCAGTATGCAACAAAAGAGGTTTGAGCGCGGAAGCTATTAAAAATGCAATTGTTAAAATGAATAAATCTTTTTATTTAACAATGGTCGAGCACAATTTAGATTTTGATAAAACAGGCGCAATCACGATTACCGCTGATTATAGAGCTTATATTGAATCTCAATTAAAATCAACAAGATTTGATGCACTTTCCGATCCTACTATTGTTGCTTCTAGAAAACAAAGACAAGAAAAACTAGCGGCCGCACAAAAAGCCTGTACTCCGGGCGAAATAGCTCAACTAAAGTCAATTTATAATGGACAAGAAAAAGCCGAGATTGCAACAGTTCAAAAAAGAATTATCAACAAATTGTTTGAAAAAAATAAAATATTTAATATAACAGTTACAGACGACGGTGGCTTCAGGGAATCTGGTGTATTCTCAAAAATGCCAGAATACGAAGCCGCACAAGATCCAAAAACATCCTCTGGAGATTCTGAGGATTTAATTCAATTTTTCTATCTTGGAGATTTGTTTTATATCATTCTTGATTCAATGTACGGTGAGTCCGGAGAACCTAAAATTGATAAAACAAAATTTATATTACCAAGTATTGAATTAGAGGCTTATCTTGGCGGCAATAGCGGGTATACCATAAATGTAGCAGAAATCCCTATTTCCATCAATTATTTTAAAGAATGGTATACACAGACAGTTGTCAAGCCACAAAGAAAATCATATGCTATTATGTATTTTATAAGAGATTTGCTAAACAACTTGGTTGTTGATGCTCTTATAGATACTTGTTTTAATAGAGATTATGTTAAATCTTTTAGGTTTGATACCACAACGGTTACGACAAATGGCGATGTACTGTCCAGCAAAGCAAATACAACAGATTATGTAATTAATATTGCAGATCCCGCTAATTCAAATTTGTTTCCTTTAACAGCAGAAAGCGCCACCGGTGAGCCAGTAGACATAGCTGATTTAGTTTCTTATATTTTTATTATACCGGTTTATAATACAATAACCAACAAGGGTCTTGGAAATTATTACGAGGATATTAATAGAGGTGTTTATCATTTTGAAATCGGAGCAGACAGGGGTATATTGAATGAAGTTAAGTTCAGCAAAATAGACATGGAATATATTCGCGAAGCTCGATTTGAACAATCAAGAGGAGTTGACGATCTTTTGCAACTTGCGGCTGTTTATAAAGCATCTCTTAATTTATTTGGTAATACTTTATTTTATCCCGGAATGACTTTGTTTATTAATCCTTTTGGCATTGGTGGGCTTGATTTTATTCCCTCCGATCCTAATTCTATAGCCAATAAACTTGGTCTTGGTGGATACCATCTCGTTACAAGAGTGAATTCAATTATTTCAAACGGCTCTTTCAAAACTGATGTCGAAGCAATGTTTGTGTATCCGGGCGATGGAATAACCAGAGCTTTAGTTCAAGGAAATAATCAGCCAAAAGATAGCCCGAATGAGTCTGTCGAAAACACTTCTCAAACACAGAGCCAAGAAGATGCTTATTTCTGTGATACTTTGATTAGAAGAGAAGCCGATTATTTGAAAGATATTACCAGATCAGCAGAATCTGATGAAAACAATGATATCGCAGCACCTACAGCAGAAGGAGTTACTGAGTCTTATAATCAAAAACAAGGTTCTCCTCAATCAATACCGCCACCAAACGCACCAGCTCAAAGTCAACAAACTACAAATACCGAACCGCAAGGTATTATTCTCGATTCAAATAATAGGCCGCAAACTTATTATAGTGTCGAGGTAAATAATAATGTTTTTTATTATTATGATCAAAATGGTAATTTAATTGTGAGTTATTAATTATGGCTAGATTTAACGGAAAAAACGATACAAACCAAACCAAAAACCTCATGGCTCAGAGGAATAATTACAATTACGGAGCCTATGCAAGAGATGAGGATGGTCTTGATATAAAACCAATAACAGATTTCAATTTCGCAGAACGAGCTTATTATGGACGTGTGGATTCTAGATTAAATCCAGTTTATCCGGATAATCAATTTATTAAATCGGTTCCTTATGTTAGACAACCGGAAACCACTCCATTTTTAATGGATTTTGTTGCAGATATGTTTGGAACATTATCAGAAAAGTTTTTTAGATCTTGCAAACTAGGCCAAATACCACAAAACGATCCTTATTTTACCGATCTTGTCGCTTATAATTCTTATGTTGATCCTGCTTTTGATTATAAAGAATATATTACAGCAATATTAGACAATTTTAACAATGATTATCTATTTGGGGGCAATAGAGAAAAAGATGTTAAAACTGTAGAACAATATGTAATGCATTTAAAGAACTATAGCAAAGAATTAGGTGCAACTTTTCCCTTGACATTTTCTGGATTTATGTTAAGTAATCAAAGTAGCATTTTTAGTTCTGGTCTCGCAGTAACAATAGCAGACCTTCCAATGGATGTTGACGAAACCAAGGATGATCTTTTTATTAGAAACAGGAGTTTTCCGCTATTTCTTAATTTTGCAAAAGAAACGGGCTTTTCTGTAAACAAGAATGTGCCATATATGTTGGTTGCTGATTTGGAATCACCAATAACCAAAAAGTACATGGCTAAATATCTTCTTGGTTCCACCGATAGTATTTTTGGAACAAGATATAAGCAAACTTACACCTCCGATTTTGATAAGCTTTTAGATAATATTATAACATCTTATAGGGTGTTTGTCAACAAAAAATCTTATATAAAAACTCTGAAACCTTGTAATGGTAAGACTATATCGGAGATATCTTATAAAGAAAATATTAATAATAATGTTATTAGTAGATTAATTAATAATAATATATTATTTATAGATTTATATATTAATATAAGAAATATAGAAGAAAATAATCCTTTAAATGAAAATGAATTAATGACATTTAGTAGAGATATGAAAACTTATTTACAAAGATATGATAGATTAAAAGTAATGGAATTAATTAATGATAAGTTCACATCTGTCAGGAAGTTCAAGGACGGAGGGACATTTTCAAAAATAAATAAAAGAAATTTAAAAAAGGCCTTGACAAAAAAGATGGAGGATGTTACAATATATTAAATCGGAGGCAAGATGACATTTCAAACATTGGACGACAAACGAGACTGTAAAGGAGTATTCTACAACGGAGATTTTTATTTTGATAAATTGCCTCGCAATCTAGATCTTACATGGTCTTGGTCAGAACATTTGGAGGATTATAATGTCGACTTCGCAGAACTTTGGGTTAATGGACAGAGCATTGATAATTGCGCTCCTGATCATCTTGTTGATCGTTATGTATTTCGAAAGCGACGGTTGGAAGCACACGTTAAGGCGATTGTTGGATCGAAAATCAACTTGGATGATAATTGCATTTATGACTTGGTGCCTCGGCATATTCTGCGGCATTATTATCAGTTAAGAAACGAAATCACCGAATGGGTCGTTGCAAACAATCCAAAACCAAAGAATTACTCTTTCCTCGTCGAAACACAGTCGACCATCAATAAAATAAGACAGCAGGAATTGCGAATAGATTGGGATAATCACAATCTTTTGTTCCTCCAAGACCCAAAGGCAAGATCACTCTACAAACGATTTGCAAAGCAAAAATCTGCTGTTATTTACAATCTTTTTGGCACAATCACGGGTCGTTTGACCACAACCCAAGACTCATTTCCAATTATGAATCTTAAATCAGAACATCGCAAAATTGTGATGCCACGAAACGATCTCTTTGTCGAATTGGACTTCAATGCTGCCGAGATCCGCACGCTTCTGGCTCTTGCCGGCTTGGACCAACCACAGGACGATATTCACAAGTTCAACATCGAGCAAGTGTTTAAGACCCCGATGAGCAGGGACAATGCGAAGCGACGATTCTTTGCTTGGCTTTATAATCCCGACTCAAAGGACGAGGAACTAAAAAATTATTATAATAAAGAAAAAATACTTGACAAGTATTATAAAACAGGTTATATTAATACTATCTTTGGAAGAAAAATAGAATGTGATTCATTTCATGCTTTAAATTATCTTCTTCAGAGCACCTCATCGGATAACTGTATGGATAGAGCAAACAAAATAATGAAAATGCTGTCTGGTCGTAAGTCAACAATCGCTTTCTGTCTTCACGATTGCGTTGTTCTCGACTTCTCGAATCAAGACGCTCATTTGTTGCCTCAAATCAAGCAGGTATTCGAGCAAACTCGTCTTGGTAAGTTCAAAATTAACCTAAAAGCAGGTAAAACTTATGGATTATTGGAGGATTTCTCATGGTAGTGATTGGTCTTGGTAAAGCAGGCTGCTCAATAGCCGAAATGTTTAAATTTTATGATAATTACAAAGTTTTGACCTATGATGGAGGAAAGAATGTACCCCTTAATGAATCTTCAGAAGGATACGAAAATGAATTTCCAAATAAAAAAGAACTTGCAAAGATCAAAGGAGAAACTATCTGGTTTTTTGTTTGCGGCGCAGGAAAGGTTGCTGGGGCAACTCTACGATTACTTGAACAAATCAGAGAAAACAAAATAAATATTGTTTATATCGTACCTGATGTTTCAATTTCATCAGATTTGGCCAAGAAGCGTAACAAAGTAAGCATGGGGGTGCTTCAAGAATACGCTAGATCTGGTTTATTCGAGGCAATTTATCTTGTTTCTAATAATTCTCTTCAAGAAATCGTTGGAGAAGCCCCGCTGGCCTCTTATTACTCAAAAATGAACGAATTAATCTTTAATTGTGTTCATTCAATGAATGTTTTCGCTCATACCGACCCTGTCTTCGGACAATTGCATGAGCCAAAAGAAATCTCAAGAATCAGAACCTTCTCATTCTCCGAGACCAATAAAAAAGAAAAAAAGTTATTTTTTCCACTTGACAATATAACCGAAACATGTTATATTAATAATATCAAAAAGAGCGAGATTGAAAATAATTCAAATCTTATCTCTGAGATAAAAAACAGACTAGATGATGATGTTATTTCTTCATTTACTGTTTACCAATCCCCTTACGAGCATTCTTATGCTTATGGGATTCACTACACTCATTTCATTCAGGAGGTATAATGAATAATTACGTAGTTTACACTGGTACCTATACCAAGCAAGACGGAACTAACCGTACAATGCAATTTGTCCGCACTCAGGACCTTCCAACGGATCTATTTGCTCCTTATGAGCGAAACCCTAAGCGAAAAATGCAAGAAGGCTATGAATTAGTCTTTGATGTCCAGCGAATGGGTTTCCGAGCATTTAACTGGAATACCGTTCAAGGTGAAGTTGTCTCAAAAGAACAGAATATCGACTTCCCAGAATAAGTCTGTGGGCGTGTTAGCCCCGAGTTCGGGAGATCTCGTAAAAAATCTCCCCTGTTTAAAAAAAATACAAAAAACACTTGACAAATGAGTCAAAATATGTTATAATTATATATGTTGAAAGTGATATTGGACTTTCAGCGTTAGGGTAGATCCCCACAATGATTAACTAATAAGGAGATAAAATCATGGCTATTGATCTAGACGCAATGCGAGCAAAACTCGAGCAATCAAAGAATGGAGGTAAGAAGAAAACATCAGACACTAAATGGCGACCTCAACAAGGCGACCAAACTATTCGTATCCTACCAACAGCAGACGGCGATCCGTTCAAAGAATATTTCTTTCATTATAATGTTGGTAAAAACCCCGGACTTCTTTGTCCAAAAAAGAATCATGGCGGCGACTGTCCAATTTGTGACTTTGCTTCCAAGTTGTGGCGTGAAGGCGTCGACAACAATGATGAAGTAGCGAAGAAAGAAGCAAAGCAACTCTTTGCCCGAAATCGTTATTATTCTCCAATCTTGGTCCGAGGCCAAGAAGAAGAAGGAGTTAAAGTATGGGCTTATGGTAAGCAAGCATATCAAACTCTTCTTGGATATGTTCTTGATCCAGATTATGGTGATGTAACAGATCCTGAAACAGGCACAGATATTGTTTTGAATTATGATGTTCCCGGAACCCCCGGCACATTTCCAAAGACAACTCTTAAACCTCGTCGTCGTCCCTCCGTTTTATGTGACGATGCGGTAGCAGACTGTGCCGAACTTCTTGACTCGGTGCCTGATTTCTCTTCTCTTTTCGATGAGAAAACAACTCAAGAATTGGAAACTATTTTGAGCGACTATCTCGCTGGCAATTCGAGTGCCTCCGATGATGATAGTGCTGGAGTTGAGAAGTATGCGTCTTCTGGCGACGCAGTTCTAGAAGCAATGCAACGACTTCAGGGTAAATAACAAAGTCCAGTGAGCAATCGCTCCCCGCAGGGAAGGCACGGGGTTACAGGTGTCTTTGTTTTTTCATTGGAGGCCCATAGTGGGAAAAGTTTTAAAAATGGCAAAAGCAGGTAAATTAGATCTGAACTCAATGAAGTCTCTGATCAACAAGACCACGGGCATGAATGTAGCCCATAGTCTTGAAGAAGATAACCCAACGGCAGTAAAGGACTGGATCCCAACCGGTTCTCGTTGGTTAGACTCTATTATCTGTAAAGGCAAAATGGCAGGTATTCCCGTCGGAAAGGTAACTGAGATTGCTGGTCTTTCAGCCTCTGGTAAATCCTTTATGGCAACTCAAATCGCTGCCAATGCTCAGAAGAAAGGTATTCAAGTTGTTTATTTTGATGCTGAGTCGGCAATTGACCCTGATTTCCTTACCAGAGCAGGCGTTGATAATAGCGAGTTGCTTTACATTCAGGCAGTTTCTGTTGAGAAAACTCTCAATCAAATCGAGACCCTAATGACCAATTATCCTGACACTCAGTTTTTGTTTATTTGGGACTCAATTGCTGCCACAGCCTCCGAGAAAGATATTGAAGGCGATTTTAATCCACAATCGTCTATGGCTGTCAAGCCTCGTATCTTCTCAAAGGCATTTCCAAAGTTAACGATTCCTCTTGCGGATTCACAATCAACTTTGGTTCTCATCAATCAGCTTAAGCAAAACATTTCCTCAAATGTTGCTGAAATGATGACGACACCTTATATTGCTCCCGGCGGTAAGGCTATTGAGTATTTCTGTTCTCTGCGTATTTGGCTCACAAAACGTAAAGCAAAGGCTTCCTTTGTTGAGAACGAAAAAGGTGTCCGAATTGGCTCCGAGACCAAAATAAAAATTGAGAAATCTCGATTTGGTTCTTATGGTCGAACATGTACCTTCAAAATCTTATGGGGAGATGATGTCGGTATTCAGGATGAGGAGTCATGGCTCGAGGCAATCAAGCTGTCAGGAACCGACAGACTTAAGCGAGCCGGTGCTTGGTATACCATTGTGGGCTCTGATGGTAAAGAATTCAAATTCCAAGCCTCTAAGTGGATTGAACAGCTTCAGGATGAAGCCTTCCGAGCTGTTGTGTATGATATCATGGACAAAGAAATCATTGAGAAATATGATAACGATGGAAGTGATATTGATATCGGTGAATAAGTTTTTTCATCTTATTTCCTCCTTTGGCCGCTCCCTTCGGGGAGCGGTTTTTTGTTTATGGAGCATGATTCATTGTTCAAGAACTATTTAGTATAGGAGTTATTATGGCGAAAACACTATGGCCGGCTGGATCAATTGTATACTTTGAGGGTTTCGAAGATATCCCTTATCGCCTCATTGATCGAGTGGTCGAGAACCATACTAAAATGATTCCGATTATTGATATTTTGACATTAGAAATAGAATGGACAAAATTTGATGAATTAGAATATTTAGATAAACCTGAAACCTATAAGGAGTATTACTATGCAGTCCGCAGAGAAAATTCAAAAACAATACGAAGACCTAAAAGAACTATTATTATCGATAGAGGGGGATCTTCAAAAGAACTTGGAGAAGGGGAACAAAGCAGCAGGGACGAGAGCCCGAAAAGCACTTCGTGAAATCAAGAAAGAAGCCGCTGCCCTTGTTAAAGCAATGATTGAGCTTGAAAAACAAGAATAATCACACTATTTACACTAAAAGGGCATAAATCGTGAGCAATAACTTTTATTACACAAATGGATTAGGGAATGTTGGGTCTTATCAAGCATCGGCAAAACCTTATTTGACTTCTTCTTTGACGGTTCCAGACAATACATCTGAACCTTTGGAGATTACATTTCCAAATGTGAGTAGGTTTGTTGTTATAACTAATACAGCAGAACCTTCTGCTCCAAGCAGACCAATAAGATTTGGTTTTTCTTCTGCTGGAGTCCAAGGTTCTGTTGATAACAACTATGTAGTTCTAGATAATGCCGAAACATTTGAGGCTGAATTTAGAGTGACAAGTGTGTTTCTTCTGTCTAACACTGCCCAAGAAGGATCTGCTTCCGTTATTGCCGGATTGACTGGAATACATCATAAGCACTTGCTTAATAATTGGTCTGGATCGATAGGAGTAGGATAATGGGATTTAATGATTTAAGAAAAAAGATTGCTTCTGTAACACCCAACGGCGGACAAGCAGTTGAGATTAAAAGCCCTTTGTCTACTTTCGGTGAACTTACAATTACCGATATGACGCCCATAGCACAGGGCGATTTTGTTTATGACAACATAAATACACAGATTTTCACAACTTCTTCGTATGGTACTGGAACATCTGTCGCCGTATCTTCTGGTATGTGCAATTTGGATTCTGGAACAGATGCTTCTGGTTCTGCAACAGTACAATTGCGAAGAGGCTTGAAGTATCGCTCTGGACAAGGTGCTCTTATGAGAGGTACTGCCTTGTTTGATGAGCCAGATGCTGGTCATGCTCAATTTATTGGTTTTGGTAATGCTGAATGTGGTTATTTTATCGGCTATTTCGGAAACAACTTTGGTGTCCTTCATCAGCCAAAGAATCGCCGCGAGATTAGAAAACTCACAGTAACGACAGCAACCGCAACAGGAAATGTAACAGTCACTTTGGATGGCAATGCTGTAACAGTCCCAGTGAATGCTACAAGCACCAATCAACTTGCTTATCAATTATTTAAACATGATTATAGACAAGTTGCTGGTGGAGGCTTCCTTGTTGATATAATTGGCTCAGATGTTTACTTTATAACTGCTCGCTCAAGGCAAACCACCGGTGGCTTTAGTGCTACATTTGGCGGTTCTCCGATAGGGACATTTTCGGTAGTCCAACCAGCAATTGTAACAGCACCAGATTTTATACCATCTGGATCTTTCAATATAGATAGATTAGATGGAACTGGTCCAAGCCAAATGACTTTGGACCCCACAAAGGGAAATGTTTTCCAAATCGGATTCCAATATCTTGGCTTTGGTAATGCTAAATTTTATGTCGAGAACCCTCAATCGGGACATATGCAATTGTTTCATGAAATACAGAATGCTAATAATAGAACAACTCCTGTACTTGTCAATCCTAATGTCTCTATTTTGGCGACATCTGCCAACATTGGAGGCACAACATCAAAAAGATTAAAGTCTGCTTCTCTCGCTGCTTTTAATGAGGGTAAAGAAAGAAAACTAGATCCGAAGTATGCTAGAACATTTGACATCCCTGCCGGAACAGAAGCAACTTATGTTCCGCTAGCCATATTTAAAACAAACAGAGTCTTTAGTGATCAAAGTTGTTTCGGAGAACTTGATTTTTTAAAAGCATCTATTGCCAATAATACCGCCTCGTCATCACCAAAATCTATTATTGTGGCTTTTTTCCTGAATGCTACTGTAACTGGTGATGTTAATTTTGAAGAGGTACTGGCAGGTGAATCTATTGTATCTTATGCAACAACAGACCCATCATCAGACACAATAGATAATATTGCTAATTTGGTACCTTTTTATACAATTACTTGCGGTGCTGGAACATCTAATACACAAAATATCGCTAGTATGGAGTATACATTTGGAGCCGGTCAAACTGTTGTTGTGGCCTATAAAACATCGGGCAACATTACAGCAAGCACATTCTCCTTAAACTGGTACGAACAACAATAAAAAACAACTTTATTTCATTTTTCTTCCAATGCCCCTTGACAACCGTCTTGGGGCATGTTATATTATATACATCATTAGGAGGTAAAAATGATAAATAATAAATTTCAATCTTTTATGTTGGCTACGATAGCATTGGCTTTGTGTATCTTGGCCGGAGATAAAATATATGATACCCTTGTACCAGAGGCTAGAGCAGGCTCTTATAGGTGGGCTTGTGGCCGCATTGACCATACAGGAGATACTCTACAGCGAATCTTAAATCAAGAAAACATTATTCAAGTTTCTTTGGTACAAGATCCAAGTCCCGGATCTGCTGGTATTTTCGTGTGTACCGCTTCATAGCAAGCAGTTCTTTACAAATTTCAATATCATTCGGAGGTAAAAATGATAAATAATAAATTTCAATCTTTCACAATGGCCATTGTTGCATTGGCCTTTATATTCATAGCAGCAGAGAGAGCTTATAGTCTCTTCGTCCCCAAAGCAAATGCTTATTCAACATCTTGGGTCTGTGCGACCTATAATGGAACAAGAGAATTGACTTCACATTTGCAAAATAAAGGTGTAATTGAAGTGGCTTTAGGTTCAGCAGCAGGTCAGGATATGGTCTGCATGAAATACTAATAAAATCAATAAAAAACCTAAAAAATAATGCATGCCCCTTGACAAATGTCTTGGGGCATGTTACATTATATACATCATGGAGGCACAATGAAAATTATAAAATATATTTTTGGAGTTATATCTTATTTATTCTCCGCTGTTTTTGCTCTTGGCTGTTTTGGCGTAATTATGCGTTTACTCATGCCACAGCCAGTTACAAATACAGGGTTATTCTTGCTTGGCTTATTAATCGAGTTTTGCATCTTGGCCGCACTTTCTGGCGGTCTTTGGAAAGCAGGCGAATATCTAACCGGAAAGGAGGAATAATGAAACATGATATAATGCTAATTGATGGACTGAACATGTTCATCCGGAGTTACATCGTAAACCCCACGATTGACTCAAAAGGGCGACCGCTCGGAGGATGTATGGGATTCCTCAAATCTCTCCAAAAGGTTGTCCGAATGTTTGCTCCCGACGAAATCGTTATCTGTTGGGACGGACAAGGCGGAAGCCAGAGGCGGAAAGCCCAAAACAAAAACTACAAAGAAGGACGCTCTCCGGTCCGCTTTAACCGAAGAATGTACGAATTATCCCCCGAGGAACAAGAAAAAAATAAAGCATATCAATTTTATAGGTTAGTTGAGTATCTTAATGAAATGCCGGTTATACAAATTATGGTTGATGGAATTGAAGCAGATGATGTGGTCGGTGTTCTCGCAGGATCAGATCATTACAGAGGACGTAGTAAGATCATTGTGTCTTCTGATAAAGACTTCCTCCAACTCTGCAACGAGGAAACCACTCTTTACCGACCGATTCAAGACACAATTGTTACCCAAAATAGCGTTGTTTCTGAATTTGGTATTCATCCCAATAATTTTGCCCTTGCTCGAGCAATCGCAGGGGATGCATCGGACAACATTCAAGGCGTTCCTCGTGTTGGGCTTGGCACAGTTAAAAAACATTTTCCTTTCATGGCTGAGTCAAAAAGTTACAGCAGTCAGGATCTTGTTGAACATTGTCGACAAGTGGGAAAGACTCTCTCTTGTCACAAAAAGATTATCGATAATTCTTCTTTAATTCAATCTAATTATGGAATAATGCAACTATATAATCCAATTATATCGCCGATGACCTTAAAACAAATAATGTTTAATGTCACAGAATTCGAACCAAAAGTCAATATAACCGAAGTTAAGAAAATGACCCTTGAAGACGGTTTTGTTGCTTATAAATTTGATGATCTCTATGCGGCGTTTAGAAGAATTACAGCATAATTATACAGCGGAGGAAACAACCATGCATTCTTATTTTATTTCTATTCTCACGGCTTGCGTAAGCCCTGTTATAACCTTTGGCGAAGGCGACGAGTGGGACTATGATTATCAATGGACTTGCGAGGAACCATCATCAGCTTATAATTTGCAGATCAAAGCATATCAGCGACTTCCCGAGACCAAAACCGAAACAGTTGATCTTTTTAATAGATTTCCTGTGAGTGAGGTGTCAGTTGAACAGTAATTTAGTTCTTGCTATTGTTTTCTTTCTTATCGGGCATTTATTATCATGGTATGGAGCGAACCTTCAGTTCGTTTCTCCATGGTGGAAAGCCCGTGCGGTTCTGTTAACTTGCATAATAGCAATTCCAACCGGCCTTATGTGGTTGTTTGGAACGCGATTCATTATGCAGTGGACACCTGAATTGTGGACTTCACGATTTATTGCTTTTTCATTATCTTATTTCACATTCCCTTTAATGACTTGGTATTACCTCGGCGAATCGCCTTTCACTGCAAAAACCATAATCTGCACTCTTCTTGCTTTTACAATAGTTATAGTTCAATTGTTCATGAAATAGCAAGTCATCAAAATAAAATCCAATAACGACTTAGTAATCGTCGGTATAATTAAAAAATTACATAAATGCCCCGTAAAAAAGGGCATTTTCTTTTTTCGAGACTAAAAAAAAGAAAAAAACAACTTGACATTCCTTTTAAAATATGTTATAATATTTATATACAACGGAGCAATTATGCAAACACAAACAGACAACTTTTCCAAGTTCGGTAAGAGTTTTCAAGAAAAACTATGCCAACTTATGCTTGAGGACAGACCCTTCTGCGATCAAATCACAGAAGTCCTTGATATTCAATTTCTCGAGGTCAAATACCTTCAAGTTTTTATTCAAACAATTCTTGATTATCGTCACAAATATGGAGTTCATCCTACTTATGAAATACTCGCAACAATCTTCAAGTCTGGCATCACAGAACATGATGATGCTGTTCAAAAGCAAGTGCGAGATTATTACACACGAGTCCTCTCCGGAAAGGTCGAGGGTGCTCAATTTGTTAAAGATACGGCAATGGATTTCTGCCGCAAGCAAGTTCTAAAGCAAGCGATGATGAAATCAGTTGGACTTCTAAAAACATCGTCATTTGACGAAATTTCAAAGGTAATTAATGATGCTCTTAAACTTGGTTCTGATAACAACTTCGGCCATGACTGGCTGGCTGATTTTGAACGTAGATTCGAGATCAGAGCAAGAAACCCTGTCTCAACAGGATGGGAACGAATGGACACCCTCTGTAAGGGTGGTCTTGGGCGTAGCGAACTTGGTGTGGTTATCGCTCCTACTGGCGCTGGTAAATCAATGGTCCTTGTCCATTTAGGGACCCAAGCACTAAAAGAAGGAAAAACCGTTGTACATTATACTTTAGAATTGGCGGATACCGTTGTCGGTTCTCGCTATGACTCCTGCATGACTGGCATTCCGCTTAACGATCTGATGCACAACAAAGAGGAGATCTTTGATGCGATCTCTGATGTTGAAGGCTCGCTCATTGTTAAAGAATATCCCACCAAGTCAGCAACAACTCAATCAATCAAAAATCACCTCGAGAAACTTAAAAAGCGAGGTATTCATCCTGATATGGTTATCGTGGATTATGCTGACTTGTTGAGACCAGTCAGGGGTCAATCCGAAAAGCGACACGAATTAGAGTCGTTATACGAAGAACTCCGTGGTATTGCCCAAACCATGGAATGTCCCATTTGGACCGCTTCACAAACCAATAGGTCTGGGCTAAATGCTGAAGTTATTACAATGGAAGCAATCTCGGAGGCATTCAACAAATGCTTTGTCGCAGATTTTATTTTTACTGTGTCTCGAACAATCGAGGACAAAAAAGCCAATATGGGTCGTATCTTTGTTGCGAAGAATAGAAATGGTCCCGATGGACTTGTTCTTCCAATCTTCATGGACACAGCGAATGTCTGCATAAAGATCCTTGAAGATCAAGACGAGTTGGAAGAACAACGAGCCAACCCTGTCGCTAATGCCAAAGAACACATTAAAAATAAATATTCACATTTGTTAAACAAATAATAGGAGAAACAACATGTTTAAAATAAGCGAAGTCAATGTTCGCAAATTTAAGCTTTCCGATAATTTCATCGGACAGTATGCGGAGAAAGAAGTCCCATGGGGACCTGTGGGCTATATTACATTCAAGCGAACCTATGCTCGCCGTTTGAATGAATTCACAGAAGGAGCTGAAGGCACAGAAGAATGGTATCAAACCTGTCGTCGTGTTATCGAAGGAATGTTCGATATTCAGAAGCGTCACGTCCATGCTCTTGGTTTAGAATGGAATGATCAGAAAGCCCAAAGAACCGCAAAGGAAGCATATGACCGTCTTTTCAATCTTAAATGGACACCACCCGGCCGAGGTCTTTGGATGATGGGAACTAAGTTCATTTACGAACGAACAGGTGCTGGTCTTTTCAATTGCGCTTTCCGATCAACTCGCGAGATTTCCTCAAAAGGTGGCTACATCTTTGCTTGGATGATGGACGCTCTTATGGTTGGTATCGGAGTTGGTTTCGATACACTTGGAGCAGGCACATGTACTATCCGAGAACCAGAATATGTTGAGGACAATTATACTATTTCAGATTCTCGTGAAGGTTGGGTGAAATCGGTCCAGATTCTTCTCGACGGATTTTTCTTCGGCAAAAAAATTCCCCAATTCGATTACTCCGTCATCCGACCACCCGGAGAGGAAATCAAAGGATTCGGTGGAACTGCATCGGGATATGGCCCGCTAAAGGAACTTCATGATTCACTTAAAGAACTTTACACGCCGCTTATCGGTAAAGAAATTGATTCGGTTACAATTGTTGACACTGAAAACCTTATTGGTCGTTGTGTTGTTGCAGGGAATGTACGTCGTTCTGCTGCTCTTGCTTTGGGCCAGCACGATGACATGCAATATCTTACAATGAAGAACGATCAAGAGAAATTATACTCTCATCGCTGGGGATCAAACAATTCTTTTGAAGCCCGTGTCGGAATGGATTATACTTGGCACGCCGCTCAAAGCCAAAAGAACGGAGAACCCGGTTATATCTGGCTTGATAACGCAAGAACTCGAGGCCGAATGAAAGACGGCTATCGTGACGATGATCTTAAGGTTATGGGCTTCAATCCTTGTGTCGAACAACAATTAGAAGACGGTGAGCTTTGTTGTCTTGTTGAGACTTATCCCGCAAAGCACGATTCTTATGAAGATTATCTGAGAACTCTAAAAATTGCATACCTTTACGGAAAGACCGTAACGCTTGCAAATACCCATTGGCCCGAGACCAACGCTCTTATGTTAAAAAATCGTCGAATTGGTTTGTCACAGACCGGCGTGGTTCAAGCATTCAATAAGTTCGGTCGTCGTGAAATGTATAAGTGGTGCGACAAAGCTTATGATCATGTTAAGGAACTTGACGAGCAATATTCAGATTGGCTTTGTGTTCCAAGATCAGTTCGAATGACTTCTATTAAGCCATCAGGCACCGTGTCTTTGCTTAATGGATCAACTCCCGGCATTCATTTTCCCGAGGACGAATATTATATCCGACGCATTCGCTTCGCGAAAGACTCAAAGCTAATCGAGCCGCTTCGTGAAGCAGGTTATCGTATCGAGGAGGACAAGTACTCTCCAAACACTCTTTGTGTTGAATTTCCGGTAAAAGAGCCACACTTTTTCAAAGGAAAGCGTGACGTAAGCATGTGGGAGCAATTGGAGATTGCCGCTCAATATCAGCACTATTGGGCCGATAATTCAGTATCAATCACCGTTACTTTTAAGCCCGAGGAAGCGCACCAAATTAAGGACGCTTTGGAAATGTATGAGACTCGTCTCAAAGCCGTGTCCTTCCTTCGTTATGAGGAAACCGGATACGAGCAGGCTCCATACGAGCCAATCACCAAAGAACAATACGAGGACATGATAAAAAATGTTACCCCAATCCAACGAATTGAGACCAATGAAGGCGGAACGGGAACCAAATTTTGTTCAAATGACACTTGCGAAATATAGGAGGAATAATGTCATTAATACCAGAAAACCGTCATCTATTGGTTATTCCCGTTGAGGAATCACAAGATAGCAATTACGACAGAGTTCAGTTATTAATGCCCGACGACTTCAAGCCACCTCAATCATTACATGTAGTGTGCGAGGTGGTGGCCATCGCCAAGGACTCAAAGTTCTATGGCGAGGCCATCGATCGGATTGTAACTGAAAGAAGAATGCTTCAAGAGATGCAAATTGAAGGCGAAACATACTATTTAGTGTTAGAAAATTATGTTTTTGGGAGAATAACGTGAAACTAACAAAACGATTACTCGAGAAAATGATTCGAGAAGCAGTCAAGCAATATGCTGTTGATCCGGACCAATGGATGACACAAAGTCCTTTGGAACCCGGTTATGCAGGTTTAAAAAACTTAGCTCAATCTGGAGATATTGAAAATATCAATATGGCGAAAGAACTAGGATATACACCTGAAATCACAGGAGATGAAAGAGTCTTTGGATCAACTGGTGATCCTATCATGCGCTTCATTATTAATCGCACCGAGGATCTCGAAGCAGAACCAGATGAATTTGATTTGCAAATGAAATTTATGATAGGTTTGAGAGAATTATCTGATAAAATGAAAGAATTGCTAAGAACTGGCAACGACAAAGATTCTAGAGATTTTTATGTTTTTGCTGATAATCTTTATCATAAATTGATTAACTTGACTTACGAAGGATACGATGATGGTGTTATTCCCTCAATGAAAGAAGCGATTTATGAAAAATCACCAAAGATCATTGAAATGTTCAGAAAAAATCATCCAATGGTATATTCCAAAGTTCTCGCTGCTATTAAAGAGATCCAATAAATGAAACTAACAAGACGATTACTCGAAAGAATGATTCGAGAAGAATATAAACAATATTATATTGCGCCCGAAGGAACACACTTAATGCCGGGTGCTACTTCCGATGAAAGTGGAATTACCATGACGGATGAGAATTATGAAAAATTGATGGTTCTTTTGAATTCTGATGATAGAGAAAATGTTGAAATGGGAATAGAATTGGCCGATACTTTGGGTTTTTCCTTACCGCCAACAGAAATCCCAGACAATGAAGAATATGAAAAATTTTTTGTTCCCTCGAATGATCCGATTGCTAATTCAGATATTGTTTACGAATGGATATATGACAGGGTTCATAGAGCACCTCTGTTGGACAAGGACGGGATTGCGGTGAGCCAGTATGAGAGATTAAACCATAAGTGGACCCGGGTGTTAGAGCATCTTTTTAACCTTGTGAGATATCAATCACACGATTGGGTTGGCGGCCCACGTGGTCTCTATAAACAAGATAATGAAAACGCTGGCATGAATAAAGAATACTACCAAGAAGCAGCATTAATTGTAGATACAATTACAGAACGTTTTGTAAATGCAAAATTTAGGGCCTATGAAGTGCCTATTCGCATCGACCCCGATAAACCGGCTGGTTCACTCCCTCGTAGTAATAAATCACTCTCTAGAGAATTGAAAAGTATCTTAAGAGCATTGGCTCAAAGATTACCACGCGGAATGGCGGCATTGGCTTGGATTGTTAAAAATAGACAATATCCCCATCGTGGCGACCAGAACCCACGTGATCGCGAAGGCAAAACGATAGCAGATAGAAAAGCGCGCGCCTATAATTTGACATTACCATCGCGCTCCGATTATATGCAAGATACATGGTCAGACAAAATTGTCGATGCTTATCGTAGGGCAAAAGCGTTTTTAACGAGAAATCGTGTACCAACATCGACAACAACAATGTCAGATAAAACTTGGAAAGATTTACCAACGGAGAAAAAATAAAATGAAATTAACAAGACAATTATTAAAAGAAATGGTTCAACAAGTTGTGAGACAAAACAAGAAAAGTTTTTTGTTGAACGAATCTTATCAACCTGATCCTTCGCATGCTCAATCGTATGCTGAAATCATGGAAGTTCTTCACGGCATGGGAGCTTCATCAATCGGAATTATGTCCGGTCAAAACCCAATGGCAAAGGTCGACCAATCAGCCAATAACGCTCAGCTTCATCAATCTTTAATTCGAGACGTAACAAATCAAGGTTTGCGTTATATTGAAGTTGGCGGTGTCTTTGGTGGCTTACCAGAAGATTCTTTGGTTATCATTGATCCTTCAATGGACCAAATGGCCGAGCTCAATAGAAAATACAAGCAATGGGGCTTCGTATACGGACCAGCACAAGGCGGTCAGTTACCTAGCTTCGTAATGATGAAGATGGATGTTGACGCAAACGATGAACATACCCAAAATCCTCCAACTATTGACGCAGGGCCTGTTGAAGAAGTTATTATGCATCCGAGAACAATGGCAATTAAAGACGATTATACTTTTGATATTTCAAGTAAACAAAAGTTTTTAATTCCTCTTTATGGTGTTCCTGATTCTATTAAGAATACACCAGCTACACCAGTAGGTTCTTCACCAGACATGGAGGTATAAGTGGAATCAATCTATTTATACAACGATGATATCGGGCGAGTTGATTTAATCGATCATATGGGGTCTGACCTCACGATTGTTAACTCTGCCCGAGTTTCTTTCGGGGTAACCAAAGATCAACTTGATAATCGAGACAAAAAACTTATCAAATATTTGGTTAAGCACCGTCACACGTCGACCTTCGAGCACAACGTCGTTACTTTTCGTTTTGTCGTTCCAATGTTTGTGCGATCTCAGCATATGCGTCATAGAACATGGGCCTATAACGAAATATCACGCAGATACACGGATAAGGACCTTCAGTTTTACACACCGAAGACATTTCGAACGCAGCACGAAACGAACAGGCAAGCATCGAATTTGGATGAAATAAATCCTGTTGTTGTTCCTGATCTCGCAGACTTCGGAGAAGGAAAAAGAGCGGATTTGGCCGTAAAATCGCATGTTCGCAATTCTTTGGAACTATTTAATACATTGATGAGAGAAGGTGTGTGTCGTGAGCAAGCGAGAATGGTTTTACCACAAAATCTTTACACCGAATACTACGGCACGGTCAACCTTAATAATCTTCTTAAGTTTGTTAGCCTCCGCAGTCACGCCGGCGCTCAATGGGAGATCCAACGAGTTGCAGACGCCTGTTTGGAAATTGCGTCAACGCTTTGGCCGGAGGCTGTGGGAGCGTATAGACAAAATGTCGTATCATAAAATCAAATCAGAATTCGAGGTGGGCGACCTTGTTCACCTCGAGGCCTATAATATTGATATCTATACAAATGATAATAAAAAGCTCGCTGTTATCATTACCGGACCTAATTATGGTAGATCATTAACTTATGAAGATTGGGAAGTTCTCGATGAACCTATGTATGATATTTTGTGCGAAGGTCGAGTTCAAACAAATATCCCACAAAAGTTTTTAGAAAAGGTAACAAAAAAATGAAATTATTAATGGAAAACTGGAGAACCTTTCTTAAAGAATCAAGAATAACTCTTGATGATGTTGCTTTGTATCAAGTCCGTCATGACTCTGGTTTTTATTTCATTTTATATCGTGTCTATAACCATCCGGCAATCCAACGAGATGTTGTGAGTGTTATCGGGAGAATCACTGTCAGCCCGACTCTCGAACCATGTATTCCAGAAACATATCAAGTAGATTCTATTTATGTTGATAAACCTTATCGCGATATGGGATTCGGTAGTACGTTATATAATATAGCTTTTCTATTTGCCGATTATAGAAAAATGGGACTAACCTCCGATAAAGTGGTCGGAACCAATAAAAAAGCAGCAGATCAATGGCTAAAGTTTGATAACAGATCGAATTATGTAAAAAAAGCAACCTCTCAAGGAAATGATAAATTCGATTATACAGGCCGCGAAACTCCTTTAGATCCAGATGATGATTGCTCAATGCCGGCAATGACTCATAAGAATGCCACAGACCACAGTTTTATTAAAACAGATGCTGCTTCTTTCAGAAGCAAATATTTGGAAATGCATAAGCTACATCCTGTAAATGTTGATAAAGTTTTAAAAACAAGGATGTTCAGAGACCAAGCAGCATTTGAGAAATATATTGAAAGACAAGCTGAAGATGATTTTCAATTAAATTATGCGGATGAACCAGAATAAAATGAAGTTATTATTTGAAAATTGGAGAAAATACCTTAATGAATCAAAAGACATCGATCTTTTGCATGATCAGATTTATCGCTATGAAGATATGAGAATCTCATTTGCAAAAAAGATTTCTGATATTCTTTTCTTATATCAAGGCAAGAACTCAATTTCAGGTGTTGATTTGCAAGATAGAATAACACTTGCTGCGAAGCCAAACACACAAGTTCAATTATCTGATGGTTTTGTTGCAAAGACACCAACACAAGAAGAAATTAATTTGTTCAGACAAGAAGCAGAAATGCTATTCGATTCTCTCGAGGCAGACAGAACTAAGATCGCACAAACATATGACACCCTCGCCAAACAATTTGACAAATATATTGATTTATTTATTAAACTCACAAACGACTCCGAAGATCAATCTTACGAAGGCCGTCTTGAACACATTCAGGATCTTGTCAAGCAAATAGGTTACGAAGAAGAGCCAATTTATTCCGAAGAACAACGAGACTTCGTTCAATCTCTTATCGTCAAGCCGCTTAAAGGTACAAAGGACCCAAAGCATCCGTTCCCTGTTGGTTCTGTCAAAGACAAGAAAATGAAGAAACTTGGTCTTTCGGGGCTTCTCGAGCCTTTGCGAAAGCAATTCAAGCCAACTCGCAACGGCGGCCTTTCAAAAGGTAAAATCAAAGCTTATAACGATGCTCTTGGAGAGATCTGGGGATCGATGGCCGATTTGGTTCTCAAGCCAACGCACGAAGAAGCAATGGCCAAGCTGGGACCTGTTGGCGAGTCAATCTTCGCTGGAGATCCTTTGAAATATAAAGTAAGGATTCCTCGAGGACAGAACGTTTTTAAAAGAGAGACAGACAGAGAGAACTCCGAGTTTATTCCTGTTACTGAATTCACTAAAGACAAATATCAGCTTGCACTCATGCATTATTTTAATCCCAACAACCTTCGAATGAATGCTCAGTTAGCTGACGAAGGGGCAGATAAATCAGACGCAGAGATTAGAGCTCTGCAAGCACAGCTTGGTACGACAAGCGATCCAATGGAACAGCGTATCATTCAAGGCCAAATAGCAAGAAAGAAACTTGAACGCAATATGAATCGCAAAAGAGCAAGACTTATACGTAAAGACATGCAAATGTATAAGACTGGCTTCGAAAACAGAATGGAAGGAAAAGACTCTGCTCTGCCTATTCCTCGACGATATGGTACAGCTCAATATACAGGCTACGGTCAAGCATCCGGATTTGACAATCTTGCGTTCGGTGGCGCACCAGCCAACATTTACAAAGACACCGGTGTGAAAGGAAGAACTGTTGAGGACGAAGATGATGTTCTTAGAACATTAGAATATTATCTAGATGAAGTTGGCGGAGAGATTCCAAGCCCAATGCAAGATATCTATAACAGTGCTAGCGATGAAGATAAATATGCTGTTCAATCAATGTTGTTTTTAAATTATGTTCACACAACCAAAGTTTCAGCGGAGCTCGCCCCAAGAGAACCAGAACCAGCATCACCAACCGGAGGCATTGAGTCTCTTGATGATCTCGACATGGACGACCTCGATTATTATATGAACGAACTTAACTTCGCCGATGCTCCTGTCCAAGGAACGGGCGATGATGGTGATATCGATCTTGATGATCCAGAGAACATTGAATGGATGGTCGGAGAGATAAATAAAATAATGCAATCGGAGGCAACATAGAACTCAATTTGCCAAAGATTGTCCTCGGACGAACAATTAAGTCTCTTCTTTATGCTTACAAGAATGAGATTCCAATTATTGTTCATCAACCAATAAAGCCGAGCGATGTTGAGTTCATTGGAAAGAATCATGACTTTGATTTTCTTTGTTTCGAACGAAAGCCAACTTACGGAGAAGTGTGGGATCGCTTGACCTTTGCTCTCGGAATGGGCGGCTATATGATCGCCCCAGATTTAATAACAAACTTCCGTCACGATACCGAAACAAAAACAATAACAATTGTTTCAAAACAAAGTTCTCGATTTATCGTTAAATATCAAGAGGTTATTGAGCCCGATCTCGGAGAAACAGGCAATGTTTATGTTTATGATTGGTTTGATGTGAGAACAGGCTCAAAAGATTTCCCCGATATAATGAGAGGAGAAGATGATCATCCTCAAAAGTTGGTGTTCTATGATTCAAGACGACAGAAGGTTCGCAATGGTTTGAAAGACTTTGTTGCAATCTCGAAGGTCAAAGAAACAAAGCTAAACTCTTGGGATTACAGCGAGGTCGCTGTTGAATACGCTTGCTATAAGTTATTCAAAAAGCACAATCTCAAAGGCGCACCAAACGGCTACACAAGGCACGGCAAGCAAAGATATTATCCAGTTAAAATAGAGCATGCTTGGCGCGAGATCAAAAGCGAAATTAAATCTTTACACACATTAGAGGAACTATGCAAAATGAAGCAAAAGGGAAATCACCTGACGAACTTAACGACAAACCTTTTCTCGACAACCAAAACTTCCACCTCGCAGGAGTAATCCCTGTCGCAGGTCATAAGCTTGACTTTGGAATGGAATGGGATGAAGCCCTTGCTCCAATCTCTCCGAACTATACCTTAATTGAGAACGCTGTCTACGAATGCGCTTGGGCTGGTTGTGATACAATTTGGATTGTCGTGAACGATGATATGGCTCCTCTGCTTCGCTATCGTCTTGGAGAGCGAGTCCAAGATCCTATTTATGTCAACAGCAAGTTCGCCAAGATGCCGAGGAACTATCAAAAGCATATTCCAATTTTTTATGTTCCTGTTCATCCAAAGGACAGAGATAAAAGAGATTGTCTTGCTTGGTCTGTTATATACGGAGCGGTTACTTGTTTAAAGGTCTCCGACTTTCTCTCGAAATGGGTCAAGCCAGATAAATATTATGTCTCGTTTCCTTTCTCCGTCTTTTACTCTCCGGACCTCCGAGAACATCGTCGCCGGATTAGGTCAAAAGATAACTTCTATGTAACAAAAAATGGATTGTCGGTCGAAGACAACCTCTATGCTTCCTTCACGTTCGGAAAGGAAGAATTCGTTAAATATAGGCGAATAATTAGGCAAAAAGGCACTGGAATGTATGACCGCTCAAGTCCCAAGAATGAAATGGGAAGACACACCGTTCCGCTTCCAATTGAACAAAGATATTCAGCTCGTCATTTTGATTTGCAAGATGTCTTTATTGACCTCGATCTAAGCGAAGAGAATTCAATGGAGCCTGCTTGGTACTACGATGTTGGCTCGTGGGAACAATACTGCGAGTTCCTATCGTCCGAGGAAAGTAAAAAAATAAAACGTCCAAATCCAATTGTAATGGGATATCGAGAATTTAACAAAATAGGACTTGACAATCAGGATTAAACGTGATATATATTATATATGGGATTTCACGAATTACAATACAAGAAACTGTTAAGCGAACTTAAGTTCAAGAACGAAGAACTTGAGATTCTCGAAGAGTCTATGCACGAGATTCACATGGAGTTTGAGCAATATTATGCAGACTTTTTGAAAAGAAACGAATTATCCAAAGAAGAATTAGAACAATCAAAAACGCCACAATTTCAACAATTCAAGAAAGAAATGGCTGCTCCAATGCCCGAGACCGATGAAACCGGCATAGTTGTCGTTGAGCAAATGTCCGAGGAAGACAAAGAAGCAAAGGCTGTCTTTGCGAAACTTTATAAAGAAATTGTTAAGAAGTGTCATCCTGATCGGCTATCAACAGATGACATGGATTATTTCAATAAAATGAATACACACTTCAAGGCCGCAACATGGGGCTATAACAATGCGAAATGGTCTATTGTCATTAAGGTTGCTGAAGAACTTGGAATAAAGCCTCCGAATTATAAAAAGATGAATGGTCATCTAAAGCGCGAGGTCAAAGAATTAGATAAAAAATTAAATCATTATAAGAAATCCTTTGGTTACATGCTTTACGAAGCCGAGGATGAAAGTTCCAAGGACAATATTATTAAAAACTTTATTTTTGCTTTATTTAGGAGGAGATTGTGAGCACAAGAAAAACTATATCGGTTAGCGAGAACATGCATTTATTTGAGGACATATGTGATGGATCTATTTATCTTGAACTTGAAAATGTTGGCGACTGCACATTTGAATTGTGGACCAATGAAGACGGAACAACGTCGAGAGCTCTTGTTAGAATTAGCAAAGAAGATCTTGAGAAGATTGTAAATGATTATCGATCACGAGAAAGTTAAAATTGGAACCTTGGTTCGTCTCGAGGAAGGCTCTTACTATTGTGAGATCGCCCAACAATATGTTCCAGTTTCATATTGCCAAATCGGCTTGGTAATTCATATCTTTAGATATGAAGTGTCCTCTTATCCTTGGGCCACATTAGGATACAAGTTCCTTGCCGATGTTGTTGTTGGCCCACACAGGCTAAGAGATGTCCCAGATTTCAAATTGTATGAGGTGAAGAGTGGCGGCTAGATATCCGAGAAAATATTCGAGAGAACAAGAATACGAACAACTTTATAATAATTTCGAGCATCTTTTTTGTACGTCGTTTTGGGGCTTTGAAATTGGTCCCGGATGGTTTGAGTTCATTGCTGACTTTATTCTTAAAATGGACCGTTATATAACAGAGAACGATTTACCAAGAGAGGATTACAGAATCATGCAAGTTAAGAACAAATTCGGAACCTTGCGTATCTATCTTGCTGGCTCCGACTTTTATCTTAACACACTAATCGCAGAGACCGAGGCTCAAGCGAATGATTGCTGCATTATTTGCGGCAAGAAGGCCCTTGGTTCCATTGGGGTCTACACTCAAATGTGCGAGGAACACGTAAAAGAATTTTAATAAAAAATACTTGACAAGTTGCTCTTCGTATGTTATATTGTATACACAAACAAACACGGAGAACAACATTATGCATTATGTTATATTAGATATTCAACCAATTGCTAACAACACTGGCTATCCACCGTCAGGCTCTACTATTTCAGCCTTTCCTGCTGATCTGATGGCAGATCTAGGATTTACACAGCAGCAGATTGACGCTGTAACAGTTAATTTTAGTCATAATTCGGTTAAAACAAGAAATGGCTTCTTTGAATTTACGGCAAAGGTCTGCCCAATTCAAAACGCCAATCAAGCAACAGCTATTGCATCACAACAAATTGTTGCCAAGAATAATCAATTGCAATCAATAATCGCAAAAAATACAAAAGGTTCAATTGATTTTGTCAATCTCCACGGTCACTCTGGTGTGGGCTCACCATTTGATGGGTTTGGTTATCCCGAAGACCATATGAACTTTGCTTACAGTAACGGAGCGAAGGCTCTCGCTTTGACCGATCATGGCAACATGAATGGCTTGGCTTATCAAATTATGTACGCCAAGAAGATGCAAGCCGAAGGTAAAGACTTCAAGCCAATCTTTGGTGTTGAGGCTTATTTCATTCCGTCTGTTGAAGAATGGAAAGAACAACTCGAGGAATACAGAAAAGATAAGAAACTCGCAAAGCAGATTGATGATGATCAATCCGGAACCACGATTGAGAACGAAGGCGACTCAAAAGGTGTAACCAAACATGATATCAATCGCCGTCGTCACTTGATTCTTCTTGCTCAAAACCAAACAGGATTGAATAACATTTTTAAAATGGTCTCGCAAAGTTACACTGGAGACAACTTCTATCGTTATCCTCGAATTGACTTTGATTTGCTCTCGAAGCATAGCGAAGGCGTTATCGCTGCCTCTGCTTGCCTTGGCGGTGTCTATGCTGGCTGCTATTGGGAGAACCGAGAAGAAGGTGACGAAGCCGTGCTTCAAGCAATGCGCGAGGTCACAAAGAAATTCCAAGATATTCTTGGTGATCGTTGGTATGGCGAGTTGCAATGGAACAATATCCCAGAGCAACATGCGCTAAATCAACATATCATTCAAATTTCAAAAGAAACTGGTCTAAAGTTGATCTCGACCTGTGATAGTCATTATCCAAGTCCGGACGCTTGGCAATCCAGAGAACTATATAAAAGATTAGGCTGGCTTGGTAAGAAGCCAGAATGGGCTAACATGGAGTTGCCTCTCTCAACAGAAGAGATTGGATATGAGTTATATCCAAAGAACGGCAACCAAATGTGGAGGTCCTACAAAAAGTATTCAGAAGAATGTGGAGTAACATATGACGATGAAATCATCCTTAACTCAATTACAGAAACTTACACTATCGCTTTCGATAGAATTGAATCGTTCACCCCTGACAACACTGTTAGGTTGCCTAATTTTGTCGTTCCTGCTGGGACTGACGCTACAACATACTTGGGCCAACTTGCTTTCGAAGGTCTTGTAAAGTTATTCGAGGACAGAGATATTGAAAGTAAAGTTCTCTTTGAGAAATATAGCAAGCGTTTAAACGAAGAACTTGATGTTATCAACTCTCGTGGTTTCGCCAAGTACTTCTTGACGATGAAAGCGATTGTAGACAAGACAGCCGAGGTTCAACTCGCAGGTCCCGGTCGTGGTTCAGCAGCCGGCTCTCTTGTTGCTTATGCTCTCGGCATCACTCAAGTCGATCCAATAAAATATGGTCTTCTGTTCTCTCGTTTCCTTCGTTCAGATGCGAAAGATTATCCTGACATTGACTATGATGTGTCTGATCCAATGGTTCTCAAAGACAAGTTGATTGATGCTTGGGGCGACAATGTTGTGGTTCCTATTTCAAACTGGAACACTCTTCAATTGAAATCTCTTATCAAAGACATTGCTCGTCTTTATGAGATTCCGTTTACAGAAGTAAACACTGTGACCTCGAAGATGCTGTCAGAGGCCACGCCTCTTGCTAAAGCAAGACACGGTATCAAGGCTGGTGTCTACACTCCAACTCTCACAGAAGTTATGGAATTCTCCGAGTCTCTTCAAAAGTTCTTCAGATCTTATCCTCAAATCGAAAAGCATTGTCGTGATCTCGCAGGACAAGTTAAGTCCTGTTCCAGACACGCTGGTGGCGTTGTGATTGGTGAGTCGCTCAACGAGTACATGCCGCTTATCTCTTCAAAAGGTGTTCGCCAAACTCCTTGGTCCGAAGGTCAGAATGTTCGTCAGCTTGAGCCAATGGGCTTCATCAAGTTTGATATTCTCGGTCTCTCAACTCTGCGAATGATTGAAGATTGCATTGAGAAGATCCTTCGTCGGCATCACGGCATCGCCAACCCAACGTTCGAGGACATAAAGAAATTTTATGATGCCAATCTTCATCCAGATAAGATCGACCTTAATGACCAAGAGGTTTACAAGAACATCTTTCACGAAGGCAAATGGATCGGAATCTTCCAATTCACAGAGAACGGAGCACAAACCTTTGCTCAACAAGTAAAGCCTTGCTCTATCATTGATATCTCTGCTATCACTTCTATTTATCGTCCCGGTCCTTTGTCTGCTGGCGTTGACCGACAGTATGTTGCCGCTCACAACAACCCTGAAGATGTGAGATACATCAATGATTATGTTCAAGATGTAACAGAAGAGACACACGGCTTTCTTATCTTTCAAGAGCAGATTGCTATGTTGGCTCACAAGTTAGGTCGCAACCTTACCTTGGATGAAGGTAATCTTCTTCGTAAGGTTCTCACAAAGAAAGGAACAGGCAAAGGCCACGAGGTCAAAGATGCTATTCATGAGAAGTTTGTTCTTGGCTGTCAAGACAAAGGCATGCCGCTGTGGCAAGCAGAAGAGCTTTGGCAAACCTTTGAGTATTTCTCTGGTTATGGTTTCAATAAGTCTCACGCTGTCAGTTATTCTATTATCTCTTATCAATGCGCTTGGTTGTGTCATTACTACTCAACAGAGTGGACAGCGTCCTTTTTGGACAAAGAGCCAGAGGCTCGCAAAGAGAAAGCAATCAACTTGGCAAAGCAGCACGGCTATACAATCCAGCCTCTCAATGTTAACAAGTCAGGTCGTACTTGGGAAATCCTTGACGACACAACACTTGTTGCTCCTTTGACCACAATCAAAGGCCTTGGTGACAAAGCGATTGATCAGATTCTTGCTCACCGACCTTTCGAGAACATAGAAGAATTTTTATTTCATGATAAGATTGTATATTCCAAACTTAACAAAAAGTGTTTGGATGCTCTTGCGAGAGCTGGTGCTTTGAAAGAATTGCAAGACGATCGCTTCACAGGCGACAAGCATTTCTGGACAGCGACATGTGTTGATCGTCCAAGAAAACTAAAGAACCTTGGAGAGAACATTGAGAAGTATCGTCCTGAAGGCAACTTCACAGACGACGAACGCATTGACTTTCTTGCCAATCTTACAGGCATCTTCCCAATCAATCTTGTGATTGACGAAGGCATTCAAAGAAAGCTCGATCAATACTGTATTCCACCAATCTCGGAGTACGACCCAGAACTAGGAATGTGTTGGTGCATTGTTCGCGAGGTCACAAAAAAGAAAACTAAAGGCGGCAAGTTATTCTATGTCGCCAAGGTTATCGACAATAACTCTGTCGAAACAACAATTCGTTGTTGGTCTGTAAATCCAGAGCGTGATATCCTGTATATCAATAAGACTTATATGATCAAACCACAATACAACGAAACATGGGGCTTTTCAACCCGAGGGTCCCTTAATAATGCTTGGGTTATGTTAGGTTAAATCGGAGGAAAAATGAAAGTTAAAATTAAAAAATTACACCCTGACGCTGTCATTCCATCATACGCTAAACACGGTGATGCAGGAATGGATATTGTTTCCATAAGAAAGGAAAAGGATAAGCATAATAACGATGTTCATTATACAGGTATTGCTCTTGAAATACCAGAGGGATATGTTGGGCTTATCTATCCTAGATCTTCTATTTCAAAAACAAGCTGTGCTTTGCGAAACGCTGTTGGAGTTATTGACTCTGGCTATCGTGGAGAGATCATATTTAAGTTTGCTTGTTCGTCAAATCTAAATTGCTATAAAGTCGGAGATCGTATTGGCCAACTAATTATTATGCCTTATCCTCAAGTTGAACTTGTAGAAGTCCAAGAACTTTCTGACACTGAACGAGGTGACGGCGGTTATGGATCAACGGGGGTTTAATGAATAGAGCACAACGAAGAGCTGCTGCCAAGCGCAACAAACAGAATGAAAATTCTGAAGTTGAAGAAAAGATGGCTCTATTCGGTAAGCTGCCTGACGAATGTCAGGCATGCCTTTCCCCGTTCGATAAGAAGGACAGGAACCAAGTTATGACTTGGTCGGTTGTTGTTCGGTCAGACACCGAACAAGTTAGGCTTTATTGCCCAGACTGTTGGTCAAAGGCTAAAGCAGTTGTTGAAGCATACGAGAAAGAAAATGGACGAGATCAAGAATAAAGAAAAAAGAGTTGTCTTTACGGACACAGATGTTCGACATGCTCAGTTGAGAATACGTCTTCAGCATGACAACCTTTCGCAAGCAGATTTCTTTCGCGCATTAATTACAGGATATCTTGAAAATGATGGGCGAATTGTAAAGTTTCTTGCTAATTATAAGGAGAAGCATGGCATCCAAAACAAGAAAAAGCGAGGCCGTGTTGTTGAGGAGATAGAGCAAGGAGAACATCTTTTGGAAAAATTCGGAATCAAAGACGACGAGTTAGAAGGAATCTTTGATATGATTGCAGAAGAATTTCCCGACCTTTAATTCCTTTTCTTGTTTTGAATAATAATTAATAACAAACCTAGGAGATATTAATATCATGGCTAAAAAACTTTTATCAGAAGCGCAAGTACGTAAATTTATGGGACTTGCTAATATGGATGCTAATCTTTCTTCAAACTTTCTTAAAGAAATGTATCACAAGCGTGATGATGAAGAAATGATGAACGAAGAAGAAGAAATGGAAATGGACGCTGATATGGAAGCGAAAATGGACATGGTAGATGCGGCCCCCGAAGGAGGTGATATGGAGGGTGAAGCCGACGGACCAGACGTAGAACTTGATGAAGAAGAAGTTGCTGACGCACAAGAAGCAATGTCTAAAGTTCAAGCAGTTCTCGACAAACTTATGGGTGGCGCAGGTGCCGGAATGGATGACATGCCAGCCGAAGAACCCATGGATGACATGGATATGGGCGGAGAAGAAGAGATTGACGCTGATGTAGAAGTTGAACCTACCGAAGATGAAATCGTTCAAGAAGTTGCCCGTCGTGTTGCTCGTCGTATCAACGAAGCCGCTCGTGCTCAAAAGAAAGCCGATCGTCTTCTTGGTCGCAAAAAATAACTTGACAAATCGTTCATAAACGGTTACAATATAAGGAGAGGGCAACCTCTCCTTTTTTTATGGAGGTAAAATGGAAATCATTTTATATGGCCTTTTCTTTATAACAGGATACCTTGTTCATAGCACGATTGTTTATGTGTTGTCTCTCGGAATCTCTGTTACAATATATAAGAGAGCCATTGAAGATTGTCTGTTATTATTTGCAGACAATTATGAAAAGCAAATTCATATGAACGAAGCGCTTTATCTTTCTTTTAAACAAAACGGAGCACCTGATGAGGTGATTGATGATCTTAAGAAGCGAGACAAGATAAAACTGAAAGAGCATATGAATTCTGTAATCTCGAACATGCTGAAAATCGTCCCGACAAGATTTCGAAACTTAATTGATTTTAATAATTGGGAAACAGCCGAGAAAGAAATAACAAAAATAATAAAGTCAAGAAAATAACTTGACAACCTATTCAGAACATGTTATATTATATAAGTCATTAGGAGGTAATTATGACATTTGGAAAACGTAGAAAAAAAGCTGATGAAGAAATCGATGAAACTTCAGAAGAAACAACCGAACCAACGGAACCAACAAAGCTCAAAATAAACCTTGGGCAATTGCTTGGTAACGGAAGTGATAAAGATCCTCGGATTATCGGCTTGTTCGGTGGTGTTGAAGAAGAGAAAGCAGGAGAGCTCTGCTATCATCTTATAACAATGTCAGAACCAGAACCGCCTGTATTTGATGAAGAAGGGGAAGAGATTCCACCTGAACTTGTCGAGGACATTACATTTTATATTTCAACATACGGCGGCTCTGCTGATGATATGTTCTCAATTTATGATGTAATGAACTTTGCAAAGACTCGTTGCGATGTTGTAACCGTTGGTCTTGGAAAGGTTATGTCCGCTGGTGTTCTTCTTCTTGCTGCTGGAACCAAAGGAAAGCGCAAGATTGGACGCAACTGTCGTGTTATGATCCACGCTGTCTCTGCTGGTAATGTTGGAACTATCCATAACCTTGCAAATGAGTTGGAAGAAATTCAGCATCTTCAGGAGGCTTATATTGATGCAATTGTTGAGAACTCGAATTTTACAAAGAGATCTCTTAAGAAACTTATGGATCGAAAGGTAAATGTATATTTATCTGCTGAAGAGGCCATAGAACATGGAATTGCTGATATTTTGATCTAATTATAGTAAAAAGGATTCAATAATGGATAAAATTTTCTATAATGAGTCCTCCGCCGTTAAACTTGGGTGGTCCCCCGATTGGTTTGGGGCCTCCCATTTTGACGAGGAGTTGCTCAAAAAGGTCAAGAAGTTTCAACAAGAGCACGGTTTAACCGCTGACGGCTTGGTTGGGCCAACGACTTATCGTCGTATTTGGACCGAAAGAGAAGCATCGCTTGCTGATTATCGACCAAAGACTATTGCCAACCGAGGCCAATCTTATATTATATGCAACAATGATTATGTTGAAATTGATTGGCCTCGTGTTGTGCTTCCAATTGAAGCGGATGGTTTGAGATTAACATCTGGTTTCAAGACTGTCCGAGAAAAAAGAAAAGTAACAAACTTTGTTTGCCATTGGGATGTCTGTCTTTCATCAGAGTCTTGCTTCAAGGTTTTAAAGAACAGAGGAATCTCTGTTCATTTTGCAATTGATAACGATGGAACGATCTATCAGTTCTTGGATTGCAATCATATCGCTTATCACGCAGGCTCAACCAAATGGAACTCAAACTCTGTTGGTGTTGAAATAGCCAATGCTTATTATCCAAAGCATCAAGGCTGGTATAAGTCCAAAGGCTTTGGCGAGAGACCTTTGTGGGAAAACAAAAAGGTCCACGGCTCAACCCTTGATCCTTTCTTGGGCTTTTATGATGTTCAGCTCCAAGCGCTTCAGGCTCTTATGAAAGCAATGAACAAAGCCTATGATATTCCGTTTGCGTGCCCGACCGCTCCAAATGGTGAAACATCAACTGGTGTTTCAAGTGTGGCTGCCGCCGGAAGGTTCAACGGATTTATATCACATTATCATTTAAAGAAGACCAAAATTGATTGTGCCGGTCTTGATCTTAAGCAACTACTCGAGGAAATAAAATAATGTCAAATAAACTTACAAAAGAAATGATTGATGCTTTGATTCAAGAAGCAATGTTGCAGGAGAGGTTCCCAAATGCTTACACTGCTGCTGAATTGGATGCTTTGGATAAAGGTAAAAAACTTGCTAAAGACTTGGCTGGCCTTGAGACAGACACGAGAGAATTAGCCCCAAATGATATTAGGAAAGCATTCGCTTCTGGCGATCCTGATAAAGTAAAAAAAGTCGTTAAGTTAAAAAACACTAAAGGTTTAGATGCCACATTGAAATCCGATTTAGATGACATAATTGATGACTTGGGCGGTGAGTTAGACACTACCCAAAAAAGAATGAAAACTGATTCTGACAAGATTACTCAAATTGCCGGTGATATTGATATCGGCACTGGAGTTTCTCCCGAAGCATCTGCTTTGACGGGCAAAGGCCCAACTGGTAAGGTTCCAAACATTAAAGTTTCCAAATCTGTTATTGAACAAATGAAATTATTTGACTCCCCATCCGCAGCAGGTAAATTCCAGCAACTTCAAGAAGTTGCAACGAAAGTTGCTAACAAGCAATTTCCACAAGATACACAAGAAATGTTCAAATTTATCACTCAAGCAAATGTGTTGAATTACTTTGGGAACATGGCGAAGGCCTCTTCTGGTATTGAAGCCGGATTTGAGTTTGAAAAATTTTGTGTTGTATTCATGAATGGATTCCAAGTTGGCGGAGCGAACGGAGCCGCTGATGTTTTCTTGGCCCTAAAGAATGGCCAAGTTGTACCAACAAGTCAGAAGTTTTATTCAGACATAAAAAATGTAAAGCAATCAAACAAAGGTCAAGGCCAAGCAGGATTATATTATTTATTAAATCAACCAGATGTCGATGAAATATATTACTTTGTGGGCATAAAAGAGGGCGGGAATACCGCAGCAGAATATACAAACCTAAAAATGTACATTATAAAAATCACACAAGATGGAAGTCATTTTTACGGGCAATCTATGGGCCCTGAAGGAAGTTATACAAGTCCTGAAAAACTTGGAGAGTTTACACTTGATAAGAAAAACGGTAAATCTCGCCAGACCCATATGTTTCCACAAGAAGGTGGAAAAGATTATTCTGAGCATTTGGCAACTATACCAATCTTGAATAATCCAAGTGCTGATACCGCCGCAATCGCAGAATATATGTCTGGCCAGATGACTGCTGGAGATACAGAATTTGCTGATTTTTCAAAAGCGGTTGTTGGTATTTTTGCATCTCTAAAAAAGATGGAAAAAAATACACAGATCTATAATGCAAAACAAGGACAAGGTAGAAAAAGTGATGCTTCGAGTTATGTCAATGAGATTGCAGTTAGTTATGTAGCTCTGCGAGATGATTATAATCATGTCTTTGGAGTTGCCGGAGAAACTAAAAAACTTGCAGAAAACAAAATGACCGAACTTGATCTAATGGTCGAGAACATGGTAAAACAATTTTTAAAAGGAAACTAAATGATTAAAATATGCAAACGATGCAACAGTCAAGACTGCTGGTGTCACTGGGGAGATCAATGATATATCTATTGATTGCATTGGCTCTCGCTGAGGAGCCGTCACCTGTTATCGTCTATAAACAGGAAACAGAGATCGACTTCGAAGCTGTTGACATTGAAGGGCAACTTGTCAAGCCCGAAGGGACCTTGGTCCAAGAAAGACAAGAAGCAACATTCAATCCTCTCATTAAATTGAGAATGGATTGGGATGAAGAAATTTCACAAAGCGTTAGCGAAATCAAATAATGGAGGAATAGTGAAGCATTATAATAACGGTCAAGAATTATCAACAAAAGTATTAAACGGAGTTAACAAACTCGCAGACAATGTAGGATCAACATTGGGCCCTCGGGGAAGAACCGTCGGCATTATGTATCAGGGAGAGAACATCCCAATGGTAACGAAGGACGGCGTGACCGTCGCAGAACATATAACCTTTGAAGATCCTTTTGAGAATATGGGAGCACAGATTGTAAAGCAAGCAGCTAAGCAATCAGCATCAAATGCCGGAGACGGAACGACAACGGCAACCATTCTCACTCGTGGTATTCTAAACCGAGCACAGAAGTATATCGTGGCTGGTGCTTCACCAACCGAAATCAAGCGAGGAATGGATAAGGCTTGCGAGGCAATTGTAACAAACCTCAAGGAAATCGCAAGACCTGTCCAATCCAAGCAAGACATTGAGCATGTCGCAACCATCTCGGCGAACAACGACAAAGGCATCGGAACCCTTATTGCCAATGCTGTTGACTCTGCTGGAAAGGACGGCTCCGTTCTCGTTGAAGAAGCGAGGTCAATCAATACATCACTGGATCTCATTGAAGGATTCAGAATTGATCAAGGCTGGTTGTCTTCAAAGTTTATTACAAACGAGAGACAGAACACAGCCGAGTATCATGATCCTTTGATTCTTATCACAGATGAGCAGATTGACACCGTTGAGCAAATCTATCCTGCACTTGAGCTTGCAGCGAAAGATCAACGTCCTCTTCTGATTGTCGCCAATGAAGTAGAAGGCCAAGCACTCGCAGCTCTAATTGCAAATGCTGTCCGAGGAACCATGAAGGTGTGTGCTGTCAAATCGCCACGCTATGGTGAAGAACGACGCTCTATTCTAAGAGATTTGGCCGCAACTGTCGGAGGGGTATTCATTACCCGTGAAGATGGTTTGCTTCTAAAAAACGTTCAATTAAAGCAATTTGGAAGGTCAAAGTCGGCAACCATTTCCAAGTTCGCAACGACTATTGTTGGAGGACAAGGTAATGAAGAAACTATTGAGACACGAATTGAAGCAATTAAAAACGAGATTCAAGAAACGGAAGACATGGCAACGTGCGAAAGATTGCAAGAACGAATTACAAGGCTGGCTTCTGGTGTTGCTGTTATCCGTGTGGGTGCTGCGACCGAAGTCGAAATGATTGAGAAGAAACATAGAATCGATGACGCTCTTGAAGCTGTTCGCTCTGCTTTGGAAGAAGGTATTCTTCCCGGTGGTGGTGTTGGTTTGTTAAGAGCATCCGTTGGTCTTTATGTTGAGACTGATAACGAAGAGCAAGCACTTGGAGCTAAGATTATCCTCGACGCAGCCCAAGAGCCTTTGCGACAATTGTGTGTCAATTCAGGCGAATCTCAAGATCTAATTCTTGATGGTGTTGTTCATAAGTCTCGAGACGAAGGTTATAATTTTCTTACAAGAAACTATGTAAACATGCTTGACGAAGGAATCATTGATCCTTGCAAAGTAACACGCTGTGCTCTGCAAAATGCTGTGTCAGCCGCATCAACTTTATTAACAATGAACTATGCTATTGTAAGCACGAAGGACTAATTACATCATGGATAATAACATGGACACTAACGCTCACTTAATATCATTAATTCAAGAACTCAGAGGCGATCTCCAGCGAATGGCGGAGAAGCAAGATGAAATGAATCAAGATGTTAAGAAAATAAAAGAAGCGGTTTACAACCCAGACTCTGGGCTTTATGCGAGAATAAGAGATCTGGAACAATGGAAAGAAACTTATTCCAAAGTTACTTGGGGTGTCCTTACGACTGTGTTGGGTCTAGTTACTGCGACAATATATAAAATGATAATTGGGGCTTGACAAAAGCCCCAAAACATGTTATAATATAATATAAACTCTGGAGGTATTATGAGAGTTAGATTATCATATTCTGTAGAACTGGAAGATGTTCCTGATTCTGTTGCAGAATTAATTGAAGGCGAGTTATATCGCATCGATGAAGTAAAGCAAAGCATTGGAAAAGCACTCGAGGGTCTAAACCAAGATGAACCACACTTAGACCTTGTAGCCAAATCTCTTGATAAAGCGAGACAAGTTCTTGGCGCTATTGATGTACGACTAAACGAGTGCGAAAGCATTCTTGCTGGTTATGAAAGAGCAATGAACCCTCCTGAAGAGCAGCCACAACTAGCTCCTGCTCCGCAGCAAAGAGTCCCACAACCGGCTCCTGCTCAAGGTCAACCAAGGGTTCATAAATATAATCCTCCTTATACCGTTCCCGACGACGAGCCAGCCGAGGATCAACAATTCGATGGAGAAACAAATTAATGTTCTGTTATAGAGAAGGGGATCTTGTAAGCATCCCACAAGACACATGGCTTTTTAATGAAGAATCATTGCATAATAGCCTTCTTTTTCCAAAGAAGGTTGTCGAGGTACCTTCTATCGCCTGTGTCGTTTCATCTGAAAAAGATGGCAATCTATTGAAGGTTTTTATTAAAAATGAGTATTTTCTGGTCAAGTCTAAGGACGTTCACTTTGCAAACAGGATGGTCAGCCATGCTAGTTGAGTTAACAAGAGTTCAGCCAACTGATGAAACAATCAAGGTTGAAAGGATTTATGTCAATCCTTCTCACATTGTCTCAGTTGTCGAGGACAATTTAAAATATCATTCTTTAAAAGAATCTCTGGTCCAAGCAGGAGTTCACAATCAAATGTCCATTTCAGAAGTCAAAGTCTTTAATGGATCTTCTGTAGAAACAATGCTTGTTCTTGGGTCTCCTCAAGCAATAAAGAGCAAACTAAATCAAGAAAAAAGAATTTTAAGAGGTTAAAATGTATTATTATAAAGTTATAGGATATGGCTCATGTCCTTGGTGCCAACGGGCTAACTCTCTTCTTTTACAAGAGAAGTTACCTTTTGTTGCAACATGGATTGAAAATTCTTGGGTGCTTGTTCATCATTATAAAACTAATTATGGTATGGATACAGTACCAGTTGTTTTGAAAGTTAATTTTGAAACGGGAGAGGAACATGTCATCGGAGGATTCACAGATCTCAAAGAATACATTGACAAAGGGCTACATGAAGAAAGCGATAAGGAAGCTGACTAAGTACGCTTATAACGAACTTTATGTCCTTGTCGAGTTCGTTGAAGAAAGCCAAGAGTGCTCTTTTGGTTCGGATTATCAAGATGATTATGATCCTGAGTTGGTCGGAGATATTGAGATAGGAGATGACTTGAAAATAGAAGAGAAATATTATTCCTTAATACACGAAATAGGCCACGCTATTCTTCATTATCAAGACAGAGAACCAGAAAGCATAATCCTTCTTGAGACAGCATGCTGGGTTGAAGGCTTGATGAAAGCCAAAGAACTCGGCTTAAAAATAGACGAGGAAGAGTTTGAGAAACAAATGTTTCATGCATTAGATTTGTACAGAGAGGTGAGAGATGATAGTTGATAAGCCATGGGGTCATGAGCATATTTGGGCAAAGACCGACAAATATGTTGGCAAGTTGCTTTATATAAAAGAAGGGCAAAGATTGTCTCTTCAATATCATAGAAAGAAAGAGGAGACGATTTATGTTTTGGAAGGTAAACTGGAATTGGTTTTGGAAGAAGGATCACGAAGAGATAAACAATCTATACTTCTTGAGCCCGGAGACACGTTTCATATTTCACCTTTAACTGTTCATCGTTTTGCCGCCACACAAGGTACCGATGTTAAGTTAATGGAGGTATCAACGACAGAGTTAGACGATGTTGTGAGAATCGAAGACGACTATTCAAGATCATAACAACTAATTACTGCATGGGGGGATCGTCATGCGGTACATCAAACATTTATTATTAGGGATCATTGCTCTTTCTTTAATGGGCATTGGTCCCTTTTTCGGTTCAATAGACCATATTGACAAGGCTAGATCATCTTACATGATTAATTGCTTTGCCAATGATAAATTAATCGGAGCAGGCTCTGGGAATCATTTTACTTATCGAGGGCAGAAGTTTGTTCTTACTGCTTATCATGTAATCCAAGAGTGTGACAAAATCCTTGTTATTGAAAACAACGATCAAGTTTTTAAATTAAATGCGGTTGTTGTTGATGAACTATTAGACTGGGCTGTCTTAAAACCAGAGCAAGATCTTGTCTTGAGACCAGTTAAATTTAAAAGAACTTATCCTAGATTAGGAGAAGCAATCGATATGGTATCTTGGCCTTCCGATTACGGAATGGTTTACACAAAAGGTATTGTTTCCGGCCAACAGTACTTGAGCTATTATGTTCAAACATTCTGTTGGCTTGGATCATCCGGAGCTTCTGTGTTTACAGATGACGGAAAGTTTGTCGGAGTGCTTCATGGAATTAAGGTTGGATATTATTCAAGTTTAGGCGATGGCCAACTTTTAAATAATATGTGCTTGGTTCGCCCGCTTGCTAGCATTACCGATAAAGATTTATATGAGGCACTGCGAGACTATGACGGAGGTGAAGCAAGGCACATTACTTACTGACCAAGGGAAGGTAGGTATTGTGATCAAGATTTACAAAATAGGAGCAACCTCCGAAGAATACTCTGGTGAACAAAAGATTCATTGGGAAGAATCTTATCACATTTATTATTCAGACGGCAACCACGCTTATATTAATAAATCAGCTTTTGATATTTTAGTTATAACAGGAGACATTAAAATTTTATGACCTCCTACTACCCTACTACTACCCCCCTACCCCCCTCCTTTCTCTTTTGTCGTGAGGCGCGGTCATGTATCTGATACCTTTTAACGATTACGAGGTCAAGATCATGGACAAGTATCTGTGGTTGGACTATTGTATCGAGCGCACATGGAACGAGTATTACAGATGTTATTATGGCAAGGTTGAATTAACCGAGGAAGAAGACGAAAGAATAATTAAAATGATGGAATTAATCTATGATTTCGAACAAAAGATAATTGATGTTCTTGATTCTAGTTATATAGATTTCTTCATGATAGATCAATATAAGGAGCAATGCGGTGTTCGAGATTGGCCAACTCGTGTATGTTAAGTCTGTGAGCGACCGTGTGTATTTAGGTATGGTTATGAAGAACATATTATACCTGAACAACTTCGAGGAAGCGTTCTACGAGATCTATCTTATCGGTAGCGGAGACAGAGTTTCTGTCCCTGCCGCTTTTATTGTTCCTGTCCCAAAAGATGAGGTTGCTGGTCTGAAGGCAGCCGATCCCAAAATCCCGTACTGGCCGGACACAGATTGAAATTCATCGAAAATGCAGTTTCAAACTGGCATATCGACAATTTTGAGTAAGTAATGTTCGAGAACTTTACATAATTAAATAGTTTCGAGTTTGCTGAAAATTCATCCATTTTGGGCTTTGAACCTTTATTTTGGCCGATTTCAAGTAATTTAGTATTCATTACTTTACATAATTAAGAAGGCTTTCGGTCTTTAGATACATTTCGCCATTATGTAAGTTAAACCTTACATTTTGATGATTTTAAGTAAATAAGATCCGAGAACTTTACATAATTAAAGAGATTTCGGCTCAATACAAACTATAACTTGCCGGACATAATTTGTCCACCTTTTTTGATAACTTTTTTTTCATTATTTATGTAATAAATAATGCCATTTAACCTTGACAAAATATACATAACATGATACAATATAGATGTAACACATACGGTTCTATTTATTATTGGAGGAAAACATTATGTTACCATTAAATGTAGGTATATTCGGAGAATATGAAAAGCGTTTTGAACAACGCAAAAAGAATATGGCGGCTTATGCTGCTTTGTGCCAATTCGTCGAGAGCATGGGAGATTATCCCGACACTGACGATCCCGCTGTACAGGCTTTAATTGATAAATTGTGGGATGAAATGATCGAGCAACTCGAAAAAGTTCGTGATGTTTCAGAGCAATGAGAGCCATGATGCCTCATGAAAGATACCAAGATGTTGACATTGGTGATCTCATTATATTATCAAAAGATAAATATGCAGCCAAGCGATACTTCGGAGAAGTGCAGATTGTAACTTGGGTTCCGCACAATTGGGCCGGAAGGACAAGGATAGTACATTTCGATCAGAACGATTGGATCGAGGTTCACTCTATCAAGCGGAACCAAAAATGGCATGTTCGTCTCGGAGAGTTCGAGGTCTTAAAGAAATATAAAAAAAACATCTTGACAAATAATATAGAATAGGATACATTATTTATATCAGCGATGATGCTGACCAATCATTGGAGATATGATGCCTAAAATGAGAACATGCCGAGAATGTGGCGACGAGTTTGATAGTAACTCACGATGGAAACGAGAGGTCAAAGGATACATAAATGTATGTCCTTTCTGTACTGAAGAAATGGGAGGCGATCCGGCTCCCGAAATACGAGGTTTTGTAACTGGCTCCGGCAAGATGCAAGACATATCGTTTGTCCGCTTTGAAAGCAAAGCCGATGCCGACAATTATAAAAAGGCTTGGTATGCTGCATCAGGCGGTGGCAATGCTATCCGTAATGGTCACAAACTTAATAAGATTAAGTATGAACATGCCGGACATAACGGTGGGAACCCGAACCACAAAGGAAAGTCATAATGGCGTATAAAAAGAACTGGCGATCCTCCAAATGCACTTTGGAGGAGGCCGCATCAATGCTGCGATTAGTGGCACAAGATTACACAGACCAAAGGTTTACTGTCCGCATCATCACTGATGATGGAGGTAGACACTTGGCTGTCTATGCTGAATACGGTGAACACGGTGAAGAACCGTATCACAGCGAAATAGATCCACATTTCATGGACTGGCGAACCGTATGGTTTCAAGTTCCTCGTGGATATATCGAAGGAATAATGGAGGTAAAGGATGCCGGAGGCGACTGAACTTGTCGGTAGGCTCGTTAGAATTGCCGGTAAAATCGGCATTATTGCGGGCTGCAATTATTCAGAGGCCGACGATGTGTGGTCTGTCAATGTCCGCTTGACTGACGGAGAGGAATTTATATCGTTCCCAACAATAATATATCGTTTTTTAATATAAAAAATGATTTTTTTTCTTGACAAAAGAAACAAAACAAGATACACTATATTTGTCACAAGGAGGTAATGATGACAAAACGAACTCTTAATGAGCATTTAACACAACTTGATCAAAACTCACAAGCCACTCAAGAGCAGATTGACCACTTGGCAACACGCTTCAAAGGCATCTTTAACAAACTCGGATACAAAAAGTCTGCCAAAGATATAGATACATTGCGAGAATATGTAGATATGATCTTTGAATGTCAAGATTATCGCTGCACTCATTGGCTACAAGTAGCAGAAGGCGAATTGAATGGTGTTTGGAACCGCCCATCCAAAGGATATATGGGTTGGAGAACCACCCAAGTATGGTACGAAATAGACCATGTTCATCCACGAAATGCCGGAGGAACCGACAGTTTGACCAACTTTCAGTTTCTATCGGCCAATGCCAACCAATTTGTCAAGTGCTCTCTGACATATGAGGATCTTTTAAAGCGTGTAGATTTATCTGATGCTCTCAAAGACAGAATAAGAAATGTCCTTGAACGCAGAAAGAAACTATTCCAATCAGAAAGATGGACAAATTTTGTCAATAATCTTTCTTGACAAATCTTTTCAATCGGTTATATTATTATCACACAAAGCATTGGAGGAATAATGCGAACAACATACAGACAAATCTTATCTGCCGCTCATGGCGTTCTTGACAAAATTTCAAGCCACTACCGTACTGGTAGGTGGGTGGGTACTTTCGATGATTTTGTCACTTATGACAACTCACAGACGCTCACGGTCAAGATGGTAAAAGAACTGCTTTCCTGTATTGAACAAGGAGAGGTGGATCTTCCTATCTCTTTGGTCGGAGGAGACACTATTTATGTTGACACCGATGTATACGGTTGGTTGGGAGATAAACTATGAGAATAAAAACTAGAAATTGGCACGCTGTGAACGCTCACCAACGCAAAGGTGGTGCTCATACACATAAGCGTAAGCACCAGTCTAAAAACGCTTGTCGCAAGTCTAAATCACAGAAATGGTCTGATGATTAGTCTTGACGATATAACATACGATAACATATACATAGGTGCGGAGGTTCGTGATTTAACGACCATCCCTCCTATTCTTGGTTTTATTGTAGATATAGAAGAATACGGCTGGGCCAATGATTTCAAGGGCAACTGTGTTGCTTTTTCTTATTTCATTACGGTAAAAAACTGTGATGGGAACTATTACGAATTCGATATGGCTGAGGCCACCACCCTTAAACTTGTCGTGAGGACAAAAAAATGATTGTTATGCCCCCCGAATACTACGAAATGGTCTATCGTGCTATAATTTTAAGCATCGCCTTTGGTCTTGGTGTAATGTACTTGATGATATATTTCGACTTTGAAACTTGGTTTTCAAAAAAGTTTAAAAAAAAGTTTGACAAATCAGAATAAACAAGATACATTACTAACATCAGCAATTCCGCTGTTCTAAACTATGGAGGCCACGATGGCCAAACGACAATGCGATTACTGCAAAGGTGATCATACTGAAACAAAATGCCCTCACCTTGAGGGTTGGATGACGCATTTCATCAACATTATCAACCTGAACCGTACCAATCAGTATCCTAGTCTTTCTTTTGATTTGGCGACTGCTTTCGATCTATATCCGCTCGGCACATTGTGGGATAGATTTAACTCGTCTGCGACACAATCCGATTATCTCGGCAAAACACATTGGTTATGGTGGAGCATGGTGAGATCTTACAAAAAGCGGCTAAACTATAAGAAAGCCGGAGAGAAACGCAGAGGCCAAAAGCGAACTAGATCCGTTCGTTGCGGTTACTGCGGCTCCACAGGCCACACTCGTCGTACTTGTTCCGATTACAAGAGCCATGTTGTAACTTTGAAATCTGATACTACCCTCCGTAGGGCTATGTTCGTTGATGCTTGTCGTGAGATAGGTCTAGGCAAGGGCACTTTGTTGAAATTCACTCTCGGCAAAGAAGGGCGAGAGTACAGAGATAACGGTTGGCTCAAGGATACCGAAGATGAATTTTTGGCTATGGTTATGGAAATACCGGTAGCAAACATCAATGCTTTCACGAATTCTAACCGTTGGTCGGACTTTTACGAGAGTGCTCATATTATTTGCAAGCCTCTTGCATCAACCAATAACAGAGGTACGGTCAGTTTATTTGCCAACAACTCTGTCTTTAACGGTGCTTTCGCTAAAATCACAGAGCAAAACCACACCCCACATTACAATAGTCTGTGGGAGGTTGAGATCGTGTCAGCCTCGAAGGATCAATCTTGGAATGAGGCCAATGCCGATGAATACTTGGACATCCTTAAGAAAAGAGAGAAGTCTATCGTTCGTTCCTATGTGGAGGCTGCAAGTCAATGGCTAGAACAAAACCGCTAGTAATAGGCGACCTTGTGTCGTTCCAATCCACCGTTCTATCAGAACAAAATGTTTATCAAAAGAACTATTCCGATGAACGCAAGATCGGTATGGTTGTGGACACAATGGGTAAAGATATGGTCAAGGTTCAATGGGTCAGCAAGGCTGTCGAGCCTTGTTGGTATCAGCGAAAAGCCTTGAGGAAACTGGATACTCAAAAAAGTTTAAATTTTTGCTTGACATATTTCATAAAACAGGATACATTATTTACATCAACAGCAATGGAGGCCATATGAAACAAGGCGATCTAGTAAAACTCAAGGGCAATGATACCCTATACATTATAAACCATTTAACAAAACTCGGCCAAACCGATGTTGCAGCAATCACGCCAGTCGAAACAATGGACTGGTCGATGACTTGTGTATACCCCTTATCAAGACTGGAGAAATGTAATGAAAACGGGTGATTTAGTGCGATGTATTTACAAATACGGAGGGCATGATAACTGCCGTCTGTATGGAAAGATAGGACTTGTCGTTGCCTCCTACACTATGGGGCCGTATGTCGATGTTTTGATAAACAACGAGATACATATGATGCCTTGTCGGAGACTGGAAAAGATATGCAAGTAGGCGATTTAGTAAGACACAACGGCTCCGGCCCTGTCGGATGGAAGATGCAAGGTGCTATTGGTCTCATAACCAAACACGAAGCGTGGACTAACGGTGGGGAGCATATCACTGCGGAATGGCGTATTTTGTGGGTTTCCAAGTGGGTGACCGACTGGTACAAAGAGGTTCTATGGTACGACACAGAATTGGAGGTGATAAGTGAAAGTCGGTGACTTGGTAAGAACAAAGCAGCAATCTTGGATGCACGATGACTACGACGATAGCGACTTTGGCTTTGTTGTAAACATAGGTCTAATCTACAAGATTGACGAGACAGGTGTTTGGGTTCGCCACAATGGCGGCCTCCCCTGTAACGAAGGCATACGATTATTCTATCATTTCGAGATAGACAGAGATTTGGAGGTGGTTTATGCGACGACCTAAGATAGGTGACTTGGTGACTTGTAAACTTTGGCTTGAGCCAGAAATGGCTGTGGTGGTCTCGTTCCTAACGGATCATTTGGCCACAATTATGATGACCGATGGTAGTGCTCGCAATCAGTTTTTATGGGAATTGGTGGTGCTCAATGAAGGTCGGTGATTTGGTAAGACATACAGAACTCGGTTGGCTCGGTATCGTAACGGCCAAGACACTCGTTCACAACGGACATGTTTGGTATCGTATCTATGCCAATGGTATTTCTATCGAGTATACATCGAGCAAATGGGAGGTCGTCAAATGAAAACAATAATACATGTAAATCAGCACATTATCAAAAAGAATAGGAAGGAACAGGATAATCAGCCCGTCCTTACCTGTAAGACATACAAGTCCAATAATTACGGCCATGAGGCGATTATTCGGGACAAAGAGGGCAATGAGGTAGCAAGGGTCATCTATCGTCCGGACAAACCACTATCCTGTGGGGCACATGTTTGGATAGAAACTACCCTACCGGTCGAGGTCATAAATAAAAATAAAAAAAATACTTGACAAACTGCTACCCCCGTGATACATTACTAACATCAACAACGAACACAGGAGGCCACAATGGCCCTTAAGGTATATGTAACTTATATGCAAGACTGGTCTAATGGCGAGGCAGAGCCACTCTCAACCCATGTAACAGAGCAAGGTGCAAAAAAGCGACTAATTGACTATCTCACCTCTCACATGAGAGAATTGATACGATGGTCTGATCTTTCTGATCTCGACGATTGGCTTGCCGAAACTCTTGATAGTTTCGGTGCATCGTGGAATGGATATGATCATACAGTCACAGACCTAGCGGAGGCCGATATAGATAAACTTTGGAATACTTTGTATGAATACAATGATGAAATTGCCGATACTTACGGCTCGGCTTGGTACAATTATTCAACACACGAACTGGAGGGATGATGAAGGTCGGTGATTTGGTGCGAGTGACCTTCTCCGATGGAGAGGTGGTCATTGGCGAATTCTATAAAAATGAGCGAGGGTTCATCGTAATACTCTCGCACGGCATAGAGGTTCCTTTCAGAGAAGGCACAGCAACGGTCGAGGTCATAAATAAAAATGAAAAAAATACTTGACAAATTACTACTACCGTGATACATTACTAACATCAACGAACAATACGAGGTTCAAATGCAAATAGGCGATTTAGTAAAACACAAACTTAACGAAGATCTCAACGGAAAGATTGGATTGGTAACCGCTATTCACAAAGGTATGACCTACGGTCGGCAACCATATCACATTGTCAATGTTCTATTCGGCAAGCACACATACCAAGTTAGAGCCGAACTCTTGGAGGTATTATGCAAATAAAAGTCGGAGATCTTGTGAGACACAGGTATTTCACCAAGTATGGCGTTGGCCTAGTGTTAGATGTCGGCACAATCTATGCTGGCATAAAATGGATTAAAGCCGAACACGGCTATAGATCCCAAAGGGTCGAGAACCTAGCGAGGGTCAAATGAATAATGATACTTGGGAGAGAGATCCCGGCCTAGACTTGATTGTAGGCGACTTGGTTGCCATTCGCAAGCACCACACTTATGGTGGAACCATCGGTGTTATCACAAAGGTTGTCGTTCCTCGCAAGCAGTTTTGGGTACACTGGCTATCTAACGAGCGGTTATCGACATTATGCACTTATCGGCTCATCGAGCCAGTCAAGGAGGACAAATGCAAATAGGCGATTTAGTACGATGTGGACACCACAAAGGCATTATTATTCGGGAAGGCATGGAGGAATTCACAGGGAGAGGCCCCGTATGGTTTCACATCCTGTGGTTCGACGGTCAACATGGATGGAAACATAAAATGCTATTGGAGAAGGTCGATGAAAACGGGTGATTTAGTTAGACGAAGGAACAATGGGGATCTTGCGATTGTTATTGAGACCGAGTGGATTGAAGGAGCATATGGGCGAAATTGGCCCGAAAAGGTCAATGTGCTTACAATGCGGGGATACAAGCAATACTGGTTCCCTGTTGAGTGTGAGGTGATAAGTGAAAGTCGGTGATCTTGTCATGGCATCGTGGTACGAATGTGATGATGTAAAGTATGGTGTCATAACCGACATTCGTGCCGATGGGTACTTGGCTCGTATTCACTGGATGGATGGAACAATCGGCCTCCTCGATGATAGTTGGTTCAAAGTAATCAGCAATGATCGAGACAATAAAAAAACTTAAACTTTTTTCTTGACAAATGAAACCTAACAGGATACATTACTTATATCAGACGAACTGATACTACCCCCCTACCGCCAACCAAAGGAGATTGACATGGCGTTTTTAAAACCAAACTTACTGATTTTTATTCAAAACAATGGCAAGCCTATCACGGCTATCGTACAGAAGGTCGCTTTCCGCAGATACTGGGGAAAGGGAAAGAACGACGATGGAAAGAAGGTTCGCAAGCAACGCTCGATGCCTTATGCTATATGTAGCGTCATTATGTCACAAGACGAGCAAGTAAAGATGGGAGCACAATTCACAATTGCTGGCTATATGCTCCAAAATGTCGAGGTCAAGGGCAAAACCTCCCTCGCTTTCCGCAGCAAGTATGTAGCCGAGTTTGCCGATAAAATGGGGAACGAATGGGTTCAGAGGATGATCAACGAGGAATTTAATCATGATACCGAGCAGTGATTATGTCCCACAGATAGGGGATCTAGTCCAGTACACCGGTGTCTCCAATGATTATGCCGGACAAATCGGTGTTATTACGGGCAGAACCGTGATAGCAACAGGGTATTTAAAGAACCACAAAAAACGATGGTTATACCATATCCAGTTTCCAAGCGGCCTGTGGAACCTAAAGCCCCATCATTTCAAGGTCATTAAAAAATATGAAAAAAATACTTGACAAATCATAGGTAACAGGATACATTACTAACATCAACGACAAACACGAGGTTTTGATGAAACGAATAGGAACTTTGGTAAGATTTAGGAACCATAAAAACCCTGATAGAGAGGGGATGCTCGGCATCGTATTGACCTACAGCGAACTCGAAGGATACAGGGTTTGGTGGCAGCATGGTTCGTCTAGTGGCGGTTGGCGTGAACACAACTTCCATCAGGCCAAACTCAAGCCCAACAGAGTATGGTTGGAGGTTCTCAATGAAAGTCGGTGATCTTGTCCTAGAGGCAGTCGAAAAGCGAGCACGAGATGTAAGACCCCCTCTTATGGGGGTTATCCTTGCTGTTAGCAAATCGGGCTACCATTATCATATACAATGGACAAACGGCAAAGAGGCTTATCTTGGTCGCTCAATGGTTATTCCATTAAGGAAAGATCGAGACAATAAAAATAAATAAAAAAAATACTTGACAAACTACTACCCCCGTGATACATTACCTACATCATCGAACAACAGGAGATAAGATGAAACGAATAGGAACTATAGTAAAATGGTCTGAGGACTTTCATTTCGGACAGAATAATGCCGGTATGCTCGGTATTGTTGTATCTTATACTGACGACGACGGCTACAAGATTTGGTGGGCCAATGGTTCATCAAGCGATGATTGGAGCGAGTGGGATTTTGCAAGCCCCGATGGAGCACTGGTGGTGGTAAATGAAAGTCGGTGATTTAATCAAGGTCAAATACCCAAACCCTACATCAAAAGACCCTCACATCGGGGTTATTGTTGAGTTTGTGCAATGGGGCGTGGTTAAGTCCAAGTTTGCTAGGGTGTGTTTAATCAATGGTCATCGAGCCACTTATCGTCTCGATAATTTGGAGGTAGTAAAATGAAAGTAGGTGATTTAGTAAAGCACAACGGTCTAGACGGTTGGTACAATATGGAAGGAAAGATCGGTGTTCTCAAAGAACTACTCAAGATGCCCGACCCCCGCTGTGGTCGATGGATTGTCCACTGGTGCGATCCGAATACACCACGATACTATCAATGGGAGGCATACTTTCCCGAACACTTGGAGGCATTATGAAAATAGGCGATTTAGTAACCCTGTCCGCAACAGGTAAAAAGCAACATCAGAACGCTTTAGCAAGGTGCGCTGCCTTTGGCATCATCGTAAAGGTCGAGGATCGTGGCACATGCCGCCCTTGTTTCGATCCCACGAGCACGGAAAACTGCGTCAGGCCCATGCTTATTGTGGATTGGTGGTATTCATCCAAAAACTGGAGGGGCAAAAAGATCCGTCAGCAGCACCATTGGCGATACGAGATCAAAAAACTCAAGGCACAATCGAAACAATAAACTTTTTTCACTTTTTTTATTGACAAATGAAATATAACAAGATACATTACTAACATCAACCACAAACACTGGAGGCTCCAATGAGAGCATTTACCAATGGCGGCTCAAGCCGTCGATCATCATCATCCTGTTCCTATTGCGGTGAAAGCGAACACCGTATCAACGAGTGTCCTTATGCCGAGAAGGACTGGGCCTCTTTGCAAGGCGGCATTATCCCGCTCAACTCGGCCACACCTCGTGTTTGGTACAAAAACCCAAAGTATTGGTCGGACTGGTACACCAAAGCAGAGACCGCAGTAGCAAGTATCGAGGCTGCTAGACAACGAGCCACACAAAAACGCAAAGGTTCTACTACCCCCCGTACCTGTGGGTTCTGTGGGTCAGCAGACCATACCCGTCGCAACTGTGCCCAAATGGCTGCATTTGTAGCAAAGTGCGAGAAGGCCAATGAGAACTGGCGACGAGAGGCTTATAAATGGCTTGTCGACAATGGCCTTTACATCGGCTCTGCTATTCAAATCCAAGAGAAATCTTGGAGGGGCGATGGTGAAAAGCACATTGCTCTGATTACATCAATAAACCTTGATGATATAAATGTTATGACTGCCTTCAATACAAGGTGGCACTCTGATACAGCCACAAACTATATCCAGCCTATCGAGATCAATGCTACCTTCAACGGTCAAACGAAAACAATCAACATCGGTGACTTGGTAAAGTCCGATAGTCCCGTGTCGGAGCGAGCGGCATCGTCATACCATTTGTATTCCTATGTCCGCAAACTGACCTCCAATGCGACACCACCAAGCGACGATTGGATCACATCCTACAAGGCTGCGTGGACTTGGTTAGCCAAGCGAAAGTCGTACGAGTGGCTCAAAGACAACAAGATTGTCGAGCATATTGAGACTTGGGCCGCAAAGGCCCAGTAATGGTCGAGGTCATAAAAAAGTTTATTTTTTTTGTTGACAAATTGCTACTACCATGATACATTACTAACATCAACGACAACCACGAGGTTCAAATGAAAACAACAAACATTTCAGTCAGTCTAAACACCCCCGATGGAAGGAAACAATACACAGGTCGAGGCATTGTCGCTTATCCCTTTGTTATTCATCGCCCAATTATGAGTGTTAGGGAAATGTCAGCGGGCAATGCCTACTGGTGCGTTTCCCACATTGCCAGTGGTCGCAAGGCCTTCAATGCAGCGACAATCAAAGATGCAAAGCGGATGGTTAGTATTCTAGGACAGTTTGATCTATTCAAGATGCCCGAATGTGACAGGTTCTATGAACTTTGCAAAGCACAAGGGCGAAAGGTTCAGAACACCCTTGAGAACGAGGGTTGGTCACCGTCAACAATGAGGTTTACAAATGTTTAAGGTTGGTGATTTAGTGAAAATCCGCATTAGAAGGGGCAAATCCGATAGGTTTCAGGGTATCATCCTGAAAACATGGACGGCTTATCGCTATCCCTGTCGAACACCCTACATCAATGCGATGGTCTATTGTTTCGATGGAACCGAGATCGAGGTTCCCACATGGTCTATGGAGGCTCTCAGTGAAAACTAAATATAACATTGGCGATCTCGTCTGGGTTTTTTATCAACAGTGGCCCAAAGAGCGAGAGATGGCCGTCATCATTGGCCAAAGAATAGGAACAAACTCACAACAGTCCGAGTATCAGGTGAATTTTATCCACAATTCGGGCAGTATGGCATGGTTCCCTAAAGGTTGCATAGAGAAGATGAAGGCACAGCCGAAAGAATAAACTTTTTTCACTTTTTTTCTTGACAAACTGCTACTACCATGATACATTATCTACATCAACGACGAATACAGGAGAACTTATGAAGATCGGTGATCTAGTCCTAGACATGTACGATAACATCGGGATTGTAACGAAAGTACACGGTGGCTATTTAGTGTATGTCGATATAGTTTTAAAACCAAAGTTTAAAAACCAATCAACACAATACCGTTTTTCCGGTTGGCACGATATCGTCAACATAAGGAGGCTCATATGAAAACAGGCGATTTAGTCAAGATAATGACCTGTGGATCAGGCAATGAAGGCAAAGTAGCCCTTGTCCTGAACCAATACTTTTCACCCGATTGTTTCAAGATACAGATAGTCGGTACAAACGAGGTTCGTCCTTATCACATCACGAGGTTAATGAAGATATGCAAGTAGGAGACACAGTCAGGCTCATTGCTCTAGGGGCAAGAACCCCTCGCATCGGGATTGTTCTCAAGCGTTGGGTCTCTGTTGGCCGTGAATACGCAAGAGTAGCCACAACCGATGGTATAATAAATGTCTATACTGCCCGTCGCTTGGAGGTTATATGCAAGTCGGAGACTTGATCAAAGTAAAGAAAGGCTGCTTTATGCAAGGCAAGATGGGCCTTATCATAAAACTAGGCCAAGACGCCAATGGCGATCCCCGATACTGGGTACAATTGATAGGCCCCGTCCCAAAGGCCATAGAAGGAAAGCCCATCATGTTTAGGGCCGACCGGTTTACCCTTATCAGCAAAGCAACCAAGCAATGATCGAGGTCATAAAAAAAGTTTATTTTTTTTCTTGACAAATAGATAGTAACAGGATACATTATCTACATCAACGGCAATTACGCCACTCTCACTACGAGGTTTACACAATGTCAACATTTGATCTTGACCGCTACACTTTCAAGTTGCTGCAAGGCGAACCCTTCTTTGCTGCACTATCCCGTCGTATTCAAAAGCGACCTTCTACCGCCATACCCACTGCCGGTGTCCGTCTCAACCCAGATACCGCACAGTTCGAGATGCTGTACAATCCCGCTTTCTTCGAGAACATGACCGAGAAACAACGGCTCGGTGTCCTTAAACACGAGTTCTATCATATTATCTTCGAGCATGTCACTGGTCGTCTCCCTCCCGATGGAATGAGCCGTATGTGGAATGTCGCCACAGACTTGGCTATCAACTCTCACTTGATGGGAGAACTGCCTCAAGGCGGCTGTTTCCCTACAATCGAGCCTTTCCAAGAGTACCCTCTTGGCCTGTCTGCCGAACGCTATTTCAGCATGCTGCAAAACGATGAGCAGTTTCAGCCTCAAGATGGCGATGGAGACGGTGACGGTGAGGGTCAAGGCTCTGGCGGTGGCGATCCTTCCGACGGCAATGGCTCCTCCTCCGGTGGTGGTGGGGGCCTACCCGATACTCTCGATGACCATGACGGCTGGGGCGAGGCCTCTGAAGAAGTCCGAGACATGGCCAAAGAGCGTCTCAAGCAAGCCGTCGAGAAGGCTGCTCAAGAGGCCGCCAGTGGTCGTGGTTGGGGCACAGTCTCAGCTGAAATGCGAAAGCGTATCATGGATATGATCAAGCCAAAGGTAAACTGGCGATCAGTCCTACGCTATTTCATCAAGACCTCTCAAAGAGCCGACAAACGCTCAACCGTCAAGCGATACAATAAAAAGTATCGAGAACAACGCTATGCCGGAAAGAAGGTCACCCGTCATGCCAAGATTGCCGTCGCTATCGACCAATCCGGCTCTGTCGGTGACGAGATGCTCGCTGCCTTCTTTGCCGAACTCAACGGACTTGCCAAGTATGCCGAGTTCACCGTTGTTCCCTTCGATACTGCTGTCGACGATAGCAAGGTCTATGTCTGGAAGAAAGGACAGCGTGTCGGTGTCGAGCGAGTACTGACCGGTGGTACGGACTTTGACGCTCCGACCCGATGGTGCAACGACCGCCGGTTTGACGGGCTTATCATCCTGACTGACATGGAGGCCCCCAAGCCGATCCCGTCACGGTCGCAACGAATGTGGATGACCACACCGGACTGCAAGGAACGGTCGTACTTTCAGACAACCGAACGGGTTATTGCCATTGAATAAATGGCAACTTTCCCGTGTGGGTCGAGGCCAAAAAAAAGTTTATTTTTTTTCTTGACAAATTGCAACTACCATGATACATTACTAACATCAACGAAACAACCACAAACAACGGAGACGCTTTGAAGATACAACGACCGCCTTACTAGGCACAATCGAAACAACAAACTTTTTTTACTTTTTTTCTTGACAACTTATTCAAAACTAGTTACATTATAAACACAACAACACAATCCACTTTGGAGCAAACACTATGTCTATTGATTTCAAAACCTTCCTTTCAGTCGTAACCCACATTACCGATGCTCGCTACCCTGTTCTTATCAGAGGCCGTCACGGTATCGGTAAATCCACAGTCGTCTATCAGTATGCCAAAAACAATGGCCTTCCTGTCGTGGAGCGTCGTGCCTCACAGATGACCGAAGGTGACTTGCTTGGTCTGCCCGACCTCGATGAAACCTCTATCAAAGGTCAGAAGATCACCAAGTTCTGTGCCCCCGACTGGCTTGCTCAAGCCTGTAATGAGGCTGTTGTCCTATTCCTCGATGAGGTTGACCGTGCAACAATGGAGGTTCGTCAAGGTATCTTTGAACTTTGCGATAGCCGCAAGATTGCGGGCCATACCTTGCACCCTGACACCCTTATCTTTGCTGCCGTCAATGGCGGTCAGCACGGTGCTCAATACCAAGTGGGTGAAATGGATCCCGCAGAACTCGACCGTTACACCGTGTTCGATGTTGAGCCTACCGTTGAGGACTGGCTTGCTTGGGCCGGAGACCGTGTCGTCAAGCCTATCTTTGACTTCATCAACAGCAACCATCAGCATCTTGAGCATAGCGATGATTACGAGCCTAACAAGGTTTATCCTTCTCGTCGCTCTTGGGAGCGTCTGTCTCAAACCCTTGCCACAGCCGGTGTCAAGTACGAACAGTCCCCTGTTATCTATCACTTGGCTCAAGGTTTCGTCGGCATGGAGGCCGCTATCGCCTTCAACGATTACCTCCGAGAGTACAAAAACGAACTCACAGTCGAGCAACTTATCAACGAGGGCCGTGCTGACGATACCAACGCTTGGGTTATCAATGAGCATACTGCAATGGTCGAGAAGATCAAGCAGTCAAAGATCCTCAATGCCGAACTGGACGGCAACCAGTTGCAAAACCTTGCTAACTACTTTGTCCGTATCCCTTCAGAGGTCGGTATGCTCCTGTGGACGGTGATGGGTGAGGGTGAACAAGCCCAAAACAACATCGTCAACTTTCATGACATCAAGGCTCAAGATGCCGATGGTAACACGATTTCTGTACAAGAGCACATTGTCTCAGTCTTGACCGCAGGTTCAAACTAGCCTGTAATCATCGGGTGAGTAGGGCCTCTACCCTACCACCCCCCTATAGGGGGTGTCCATGAGGATACTATTTAACATCGCTATGGTGGGCGTTATCTACGCTTGCTTTATTACACAATCGCTAAGGAGGCGACATGAACAAGATCAAAATCGAACTACAACTAGACAATCAAGGGCTGGCCGACCTTCTTCAGTCAATGCTGATAAAAGGGCTACAACCACAGGCTCAAATGGTAGCACTGGCCGCACTCGAACAAGAGAAGGTGGCGGCTGCTATCGACAAGGCCGATGAACCGAGAACAATTGGATTTAAAACAGGAGAATAGAATATGCGAAAACCCAATAACAACCATAACAATCACCCGAACCGTCAGTATCTTACAGACCGTCAGTTCCGAAAGGCCCTTCAAACCTATGACACAAGAGGCCGTTGGATCACTAACGACCAGTGGAAGGTGGTTTTAAGGGAGGTATGGAAACGAGGTGGCCAAACCTATGGCACGGTCGTTGAGAAAGCCGATAACGGCTACCATGTCGATCTGCTCGGTGAAAGAGCCTTCATGTATTCATCGGAGGCTCACCCCGATACCGATCAACACTTGGGCGAAACACTTGTGTTTGAAATAAAGCACATGGAAACTACACAATCGAGAAATCGTATCGAGACTAACATCATTGTCACAAATAAGATTTACCAATAATGTAGTTTCAACCTCCACAATTGGAGGTTTTGAGTAAGAAAGGGACAGGGACTTTACATAATTAAGACAGCCTCAGAGTAGCGGCATCTTGATTTGTCCCTGTCCCACAGGGCAATGTAAAAAAAGTTTGTTTTTTTATTTGACAAATCATTGGTAACGGGATACATTATCTATATCAACGGAGGAAACAACATGATTACAGTAACACTCAGTAACCTACTTGCTTATTACGGTCTAGGCCTTGTCGCTTGGATGGTCATTTGCGAGATCATCCCTTTCGCTTGGCATGTTCGGGCTTTCTGCATTGCCCTTGCCTATTGCGGCCTTCCCTTCTTACTTTGCTCATTCGCATAATCGAGGTTCTATCTATGTTTATTCAACTTGGCTTTGCTGCCCTATTCACCGTGCTCTCATGGGCTATCGTATTTTACACACTGAAGATTGCCGGTGTATTCTTGGCCGTTACACTTGGTTCGTCTCCAAACGAAATAGACAAATTCGAACAAGCCTGTAATGATCGAGACAATAAAAATAAATAAAAAAAATACTTGACAAATAAACCTTACCGTGATACATTATCTATATCACAGGGAGATAGCATGAATGATTACGATCACCACTACAATATGATGATTAACTTTGCAGACCGTATCTTAAAAAGCATGGTCGTTACTAACAAGCCCACACCTTTGCACGGTCAAGTCGCTGCCGATATACTTGCAGACCGTGAAAACGCAACCCAGTTTATCTCAAACCCCCAACCTAACGGTTGGGTTATCCACACTACAATCCGCTAGGAGACAGCATGTTTATTGAAATGCTAGCATTTGCCTTGCTTACAGGCTCATTTGGAACCCTCACCGCTTTGGCCGCCTTATCGGCCCTTCAATAGGAGATCACATGGTATTCGAGTTATTCACAGACCTTAAAGAGGCCCGCCAGTACTGCTACAATCACAGCATGAAAGATATCAATCGCCTTGCCCTTGTCAAGTGCGGCTACCACAAGGCCGATGTTTACTATGTCATGGACAGCAAGCAATACAAAGACCTCGTAACCAACGGGTTCAAGATGGAAACGCTCTATATGTACGAGTAATCATCGAGGTCATAAAAAAACTTAAAAAAAATACTTGACAAATCCTTTAGACCGTGATACATTATATACATCACAAGGAGATACAATGAAAACAGGTGATTACATCGTTTATATCGGAACCCGCTTTGCTGAACTCAACGACGTTGACGGGGTTATCTTGGGCTTTAGCGACAAAGGCGAGGCTATTATCGAATGGCGTGTTTGGGGCGATCAAGAGGTATCCAAGTGCATGTCCCGCATGCCCTATCCTCTAGAGGATCTTCAGCCAATGACCCTCAGCAAGCCCATGAGAGACATGGCCAAGCGACAATCGAAACAATAAACTTTTTTAAAGTTTTTACTTGACAAACAAAACCTAACGGGATACATTACTAATACCAAGACGATCACAGGAGATCACATGAACATTTATTCAAACATTATCAATCGGTTCTTTCAATACAAAGGTTCAACCTACAAAGTCACAGGCCATGTGGAAATGCCCGACAATGGCCCCGCCCGTCGCACGGTCGTCAATGTCGCCACTGGATCGGAAACAAAGTTATCCTATGCTCAAATGTGGGAGGTTACACCGCTTGGATACAGTATTTCAAATAAAAGTTGAAATAATACTTGACAA
>Ga0222719_10000138_pt1 | contig 71786 bp, 76 predicted proteins | sample C33_34DmetaG_FD_165039 | JGI IMG/M metagenome (GOLD analysis project Ga0222719, IMG submission 165039) | Estuarine water microbial communities from San Francisco Bay, California, United States - C33_34D | ecosystem: Environmental > Aquatic > Marine > Unclassified | place: USA: California...
ATCAATTTGTTCCACATGTAAGTCCACGGACTACACGATGGAAGCTTATTGTTGAAGAGCTTATGTCTATGGGTCATAAAGTAACTATTGTAACTGGAACACAAGATGATAAAAAAAACAATAAATTCAATACCATCTTTGTAGGAAATTCTGGTTCTAGCAACATAGTCTCTAATCTTCGAACTAAATCAAATAAAATCAATTCAAGAAATGTTATCAAAGACAAAACCTTTAAATTATTGAAAATTTGCTATAGATTTGTTGTTAGAAATTTTGCATGGCCAGACTATTCAATGTTTTGGTTAATTTCAGTTTTTAGGGATAGGAAAAGAATTAATCATGATTATGACATAATTATCTCAGTAAGTTTGCCATTTTCTTCACACATAGCTGCCTATATTATAAATAAAAAATTACAAAAACCATGGATTATGGATATTGGAGATCCATTCTACTTGAAAACATCAGCACCAGAAAATAACAGATTTCTATACGGCTGGCTCAACAAATATTATGAAAATAAATTTTATAGATTAGCATCTCAAATTTTATTTACACATGAAGATGTAAAAGAAGCACACGAAGAAGAATTTGATATAAACGTAAATAAAACAATAGTTGGACAGCCAATTAGTAAGTTTGATGATGACCTATTTAAAAAGAGTACTGAATATAATTATGAAACTGAAAATATCAAATTTGGATATTTTGGAATTTTTACTAATGGAGTTAGAGTCCCCACCAACTTTTATAAGTTTTTAGACTTTTTCACTAATTATGAAATGCACTGGTATGTTAATCCAGATTCTGTTGAAATATTAAATAAAGACAATTTTGAAATAGACAAAAATTATTTTCATTCCCAAGTATCAAGAAATGAAGCCCTCAATTTAATGGTAAGCTCATTTCATTGCTTAGTTTCTGTGGGTAATCTTAACCCAAATCAAATACCAAGTAAGGTAATAGAATATATTGCTACAGGTAAGCCAGTTATTCATTTTGCAGAAATCGATAAAGATCCAGTAATTAATATTTCAAAACAATTCAATAATCTTTTTATAGTCACTAGAGATACAGATATTGAGTTATTTAAATCCAAATTTTATGATTACTTTAAAAAAGTTCAACATTTCGATAGTGATAATTTTAATAATTTATACTCTGCGAAAGCTTTGGTAAACAAACTAAAGCTTTTTTAATACCTCATCCCAATTCTCAGTGTAAGTCAAACTGTCATAGTTTTTTAAGTTTATATTTAAGACTTCTTTGATTGCATTTACAGCGGAGGAAATATTCCCAGGTATATATTTTAAGGAATTAGTATTGTCAAAATTATTCATATATTCTAGCTCTGGACCTACTACAAATAATCCGTTAGAACTTGCTTCATATATTGGCAATCCAACAGTTTCATAATTGCTAGCATGCAGATAAATATTGTGTTCTAGTAAGGAATTAATAAACTTTCCTGATTTACTATCAGTTTGGTTGATATTTTCTTGAGATACAACCTTAGTAATTTTTAGATTTGGAAATTCGGATTCTATTATTCCTAGAACTTTATTCAAAAAAGCTGTATTTTTATTTTTAATGTTACTTTGAATACTTATAACACCGATTTCTTTGTTATAACTTTTCTTAATCTTTTTTACTTCTCCAATTCCTATCAGCTTATGATGAAAACGTTTATTAATTTTTTTTGCAACATGATCAAGCTGATAAATTATAAAGCTGCTTTGTTTAAATGATTTATTTATAAAGAACTTCAAAATAATATTTTTTATATTATTTTCTTCAAAGGGGAGTAGATTTTGAATCATAGTGTATGATTTATTTTTAGTCTTAAAACCAAAGTTACCAAGATGAATTATCGCTTCTGAGTTATTTATCTTATATATATTTTCTTTACTTAAGAATAAATTCAAATACGGATGTAAAAATCTTTTCAGATTAGTTTCTATATTTATAAAATCAGTATTTCTGGATGAAAGCTCAGGTAAATTATTATTGTGAAGAAGTATTAAGTTATATTGAGATTCCTGAACAGACTCAATAGCAGTTTTTGCAACTTTTAATCCACCGAGAGATTTTACACCACATATATTTAGAACAATACTTTTATTCATCAATTCAATAATAGTTGCTTATTAACATCTAATTGTATGACTAAAATCATAATGTGGTAAAAAATACTTTTGATGTAGCTTTAGTAGTCGGAACAAGGCCTAATTTTATTAAAGCTGCACCGCTAATTAAATATTTTGAGAGTAAAAATCTAGATGTTTTATTTATTCACACAGGTCAACATTGGGATAAAAATTTGTCACACAATATCTTTAACGATCTTGAAATGAGAGAACCTGATGTGAATTTAGAAACACCGCTTGATGGTATGAATAGCCAGCTAAGCTTCATGATTAAAAGTATCGACCATACTCTAAGTAAAAATATAGTTTCAAGAGTTGGAGTTTTTGGCGATGTCACCTCAACTCTGGCAGCAGCACTAGTTGCAAAAAATAGAGAAATAGAAGTGTTTCATGTTGAAGCTGGTTTAAGATCAAAAAACATGATGATGCCTGAAGAACGAAATAGGCTCGCTGTGGATTCTCTTAGTGATTATTTATTTACCCCATCTGAAGATGCAGTAGACAATCTTCTTGCAGAAAACATAAGTAGTGAAAAAATATTTAATGTCGGAAATATTATGATCGATACTTTAAAAGTTAATTTAGAAAAAATAATAGATTCTAAGAAAACTATTATTAAACAATTACAAATAGAACAACCATATTTTGTAATGACTCTTCATAGACCAGCTAATTTAACCAATGAAGTTCTTAATGGAATTTTTAAAGCTCTTGATAGCTTTAAAAAAGATTACAAAATAGTTATACCAGCACATCCAAGGTTATCTCAATACATAGATGTAAATAACTTAGAATTTGAAAATTTTGTATTCATAGAACCTCTTCCGTACATTAACTTTCTTGCATTAGTTTCTGGTGCTGACCTTGTTTTAACTGACTCAGGTGGTCTTCAAGAGGAAACAACATTTCTAAACATTAAATGTTTAACTTTAAGAGAAGAAACAGAGCGTCCTATAACAGTTACAAATGGTACTAATAAAGTAATTGGAACAAACACAGAAGTAATTATTAATGAAATAAATAGTTCATTAGACAGTAAACTACCTAATGAAATTAAAATAAAATATTGGGATGGTAATACCTCTCAAAGAATTTATGAAACTTTATATTAGAGGAACATGAGTAATTTTAAATATGATGCTGCCGTAATTGGCCTTGGTTATGTTGGTTTGCCTTTAGCAATACAAGCTACAAACTCAAATTTAAAAGTATACGGCTATGACATTAATGAAAGTAGAGTATCTGAATACAATTCTGGAAAATCATCTATTGAAGATATCACAGATCAAGAGTTACAAAAATCACTTAAAGATGGGTTAACACTCTCTTCAGACCCGAAACCTTTATCAGAGTCTGAGACTATAGTAATCAGTGTTCCAACTCCATTAACTGATTATCAACCAGATCTTAGCTATGTGAGAAATGCTGCCGAAACTATTGCAGAACATATTGTCAAAGATCAAATAATTATTCTTGAATCAACTACATATCCAGGTACAACAATCGAAGTTTTAGTTCCAATAATAGAAGATAAATCTGGTCTTAAGGCCGGCGTTGACTTTTATGCTGGATATTCGCCAGAAAGAATTGATCCAGGAAACGAAAATTGGAATTTTAAAAATACACCAAAAGTTATTAGTGGAGTTAATGAAAAATCACTTATTATGATTCAAGCTTTTTATGAAAAGATTATAGATTCAGTTGTTCCAGTTAGTGGCACAAAAGAAGCAGAGATGGTCAAACTTTTAGAAAATACTTATAGGCATGTAAATATAGCACTTATAAATGAACTTGCAATCCTTTGCAATATGCTAGATATAGACATATGGGAGGTAGTAGATGCGGCAAAAACTAAGCCTTTTGGTTTTGAATCATTTAGACCTGGTCCAGGTGTCGGGGGACATTGTATACCTGTAGATCCTAACTATTTATCGTTCAAAACAAGACAAATAGGAAAGCCGGTTAGATTTGTTGAGTTAGCTCAAGAGATAAATAACTCTATGCCAAGTTATGTTGTATCAAGACTTTTAGAAAAAATGAATCTACTCGAGAAGCCTTTTAAAAATTCAAACATGTTAATCCTCGGTGTTGCTTATAAAAAAGATATAGGCGATGTCAGGGAGTCACCTGCTTTAGGAATTATTGAAAATCTTTCTGAAAGGGGAGTCAACGTTAAATTCTATGACCCTTATGTAGCTGAGATATCAATCAATGGTGAATATGTTGAAAAAGAAGAAAGTTTAGAAAATGTAGATAAGTATGATCTGATTTTAGTACATACTGCTCATACAGATTTCGAGCAATTTGACTTTAATAATACAGACGTACCAATTTTTGATGCTACTGGTAGTAGTCACTACAAAAATTCTGAAAGGATCTAGCTATTTCTGGCGACTTTTCAACTCTTTCAAAAACAATTAACATATTGGCAAGTGAGCTAGGCCAGGTAATAAAAAAACAAGCTGGAGAAAAATACTTTGATATTGTTGAAGATGTAAGATTAAATTCAAAAAAATATAGATCTTCCAATAATCCAAAATATTTAGAAAATGCATTTAAAGAACTTAGCAAGCTAAAACCAAAAGAAACCTTAATTGTCACAAAAGCATTCACCCTGTTCTTCTATTTGGCAAATATATCTGAACAGGTGTTCAGAGAGTCTTTTACAGGAGCTAAAAAAAGTAAAAAAGCAGTCAAAAAGAAAGAATATAAATTTTCACCAGTTTTTACAGCACATCCAACAGAAAGTGCACGACAGTCGACACTGAATAAAATTTATAGAATTGGTGAGCTTGTTTCTGAAAATAAACCTAACTCAATAAATGAAATTAATAAAATTATTACCGAGCTCTGGTACACAAGAGAGGTTAGATCAATTAAGCCAGATCCATTAGATGAAGTTAAGTCACTTCTCTATTACTTAGACATCATATATACAAACGTGTTCGATGAATTAAAAGAGGATAAAGCTATAAACCCACATAGAAGTACCAACATTCTAAGCTTAGGTTCATGGGTAGGTGGTGACAGAGATGGAAATCCATTCGTAACAAAGGAAATCACAGAAAAATCGTTGAAAATTTACTCTAAGCAAATAATTAATATTTATATGCAAAAGATTAAAATGTATTCTGAAGAATTTAGCTTTTCAACTAGTTATATAAAATCTCCAAAAAAATTAGAGGTAAAAATTCAGGAATACGCCAAACTTTTGCCCAAAGAATATAACCATTACTCAAAAGTAAATTTTGATGAACCTTTTAGAATTTTTCTATCTTTAGTTTTTCATAGATTAGAAAATTTTCAGGAAAAGAAATCTGGATATCAAACTTTTAATGATTTTTATAGTGACATGAAACTTGTTGATGAGTCATTAAGTATCTCAATTGGGATAAATAAAGAAAACAATAGCTTTAGTAATTTTATTGAGTATATTGAAGTTTTTGAATTTCATGGAGTTAGATTGGATATTCGTGAAAACTCAAAAGTAATCAACAATCCAAATCAATATAAAAAGCAATATGCTGAATTCATAAAAGTTCTTGATTCAATTACCCATTGGAAAAATATTTATGGTGATAATGTCATACACTCAATAATAGTTTCGATGACTAAAGCTGATTCTGATATATTAAACTTATACAATTTATGTAGAAAACACATCAAGTCACCCAAACACATACCCATGATTGTTCCACTCTTGGAGGAAATAGAAGATTTAAAAAACTCATCTTTATTTTTAGATAACCTTCTATCTAACAGAATTTATAAAAATCATGTTGTCAAACATAAGAACTCGACGCAAGAAATTATGTTAGGTTATTCGGACTCCAACAAAGATGGAGGCATAATATCTTCACAGTGGAATGTTTACAAATCTCAAATTTCATTATTTAAAAAAGGTAAGCAGCATCAATGCAATATAGTTTTCTTTCATGGAAGGGGAGGAACTATTAGTAGGGGTGGTGGTCCAACATACAATTCTATACTTTCTCAACCCGAGGGAACAGTATCTAATCAGATAAGATATACCGAGCAGGGTGAAGTAATTTCGGATAAATACTCAACTGCTAACCTTGCAAAAGAAAACTTAAAGCTTGGTTTGTCTGCTTTCCTGACAGCTAGTTCTACAACTTTAAAAAGCAATAAAAAAGAATTTATGCTCATTGAGGAATTATCACTTATCTCTTTAAGCAAATATCAAGAATTGATCTCAGATGATAATCTCATGACCTATTTTGAAAAAGTGACACCTGTTAAATTGCTCTCTACCTTAAATATAGGGTCTAGACCCTCTAAGAGGACCTCTGAGAGCACAATTGAAAGCTATAGAGCAATTCCCTGGGTATTTGGCTGGGCTCAAACACGACATACTATTACAGGCTGGTATGGAGCTGGAACAGCTTTGCTTCACAGTATTGAAAAAAATGGATTAAGAGATGTACAAAGTGTATATAAAAGTTCTTCATTTTTGCAAAATCTAATTAGCAACATTGAAATGACTGTTGTTAAATCAGATTTAATAATTTCAAAAATGTATGTAGAACAACTTTTAGATGAAGAGTATATATATTTATTTAATGAAATAACTGCAGAATCTAGAAGAGTTAAAAAAGCAATAAAACTTTTAACAAACAATAATGAATTACTTGAAGATAACCCTATTTTAAAAAATACATTGAAAGTCAGGAATGCCTATTTAGACCCTCTTTCACTTTTACAAATCTTATTAATGAAAAAGCTTTCGAATAAAGACATTACTTCTGAGGAAAAAACTGCACTTCTTTTGAGTATAAACGGATTAGCCGCTGGACTTAGAAATACTGGCTGATAGATCCCTAAGCTCAAAATGCATTTCATCCGGAGATGTCCAAGTACCTCCCCATGCAAAACCCCAAGAATTAAATATTTCCACAACCCTAGGTACATATCCTGATTTTGTATTGATGTCTATTGCAATACCCCAAGCATGACGCGATATTGAACCACCAGCATCAAATCTAGAGATCCTTCTTGGTGCGTAACAGCCTCCGGAAGTTGTAAATTCTTCTTTTGAAAGAGTATCTGCAAGACCTTCTTCCTCAATCTGAGTAAGTGCACCTCTAAGGGGTTCCCACATTAATCGGTGGCATGTTGCTCTTCCAATAATTGGCATCTCTATTCTCTGAATGTTAGCAACTCTCCATTTAGGATCAGTTACAATCCAAGTTCCATCTCTTTCCTTTACTTGAAAATCTCCAAACATCTCTTTTACTAAAGCATTTGGTAATACCCAATTTTTATTTGGTTTTGAATTTTGATCCGAAACTTTAATCTTTTTGTATTTAATATTGCGATATATTTCTATTAAATGGTTTTCAGTAATTTTGTTATCCCAGATGATTGCTTGAATATTTCTATAAATACCAAGCTTAAAACCTATATCTTTGTTGACTACAGCTTCAAACCATCCTAATTTTGAGTCTGGAACTATATCTCCAACTATAATCTCCATTGGCTCTCCATTAATTCCTACCAAATGCATGATATCTCCAATTTGTATGGAATAGAGATTTGCAGTAAGTTCAGAAATAATAATTAAATCCGAGTTAATTTTTCTCGATATCTCTTTTGGGTATATATAGTCAACAAAATCTTTCTCGACTGTTTTAACTGAAATATTATATAAGTAATCTTTATTTGAGGTTAATTTATCATTTCCAGATTCGTCAGTAACTTTTTCTAACCCAACATTAGCTCTCCCTATAAAACTTAAATTAGAATTAAGATTTTTTGCGCTTTTTGTAATTTCATTAGTAACACTGTAGAACAAGCTACCTGACTGTGAGATCGTAATTGTTTGGTAGTTATCTATTCTGTTAGATTTCGGAATTCGAGTCTCTTCATCAGCTAAAGCAAAAGATTGAATGCTAATTGTAAAAAAAATTAAGCTAAAAATGAATTTTTTCATAGGGTAATTTTACAGCATGTAAAAATAACATGTAATAAATAAACCTCGGGGAAACCTTAGAAAAACCTTAGAAATAATTTCATAAAGTTATGGATTAAACAAGGGATTTATTATTATTGAAAAAGTTTAATAAATGGAGATAATTCAATGAAAGCACTGACAAATTTTTTTAGTTCAGCAGCAACTAAGCGTCCAGTAATCACAATTTTAGTAGTCCTTCTTTTAACTGGTTTTTTTGGTTATATGGCAACACAAGCTGAAGAACTAAGTTCAAGTTTTGGTGGTGAGTTGGATACCCCTGAAATCCAAGCACAGTCAAAATTAGGCGATTACTTTGCATCCTCCGGTGGGCAAAGTGTTTTTCAAGTGATATTGTCAGGCGAAGATGTCTTGACTGTGGATGGGTATAAAGCTTGGCTAGAAGTTCAACAAGTAGTCGCTGATAGTGAAATATCTAAATATCTCATCAGTCAACCTGGACAAGGCCCACTTCAAGGATTTTTTGGTCCCATAGACTTCGCTAGAGCATTTAACCCAATGTTTAATATTGATCAAATGAATGATGAGCAGTTTAAACAAGCATATAAGGCTGCCTCTGCTCAGATGCCCCCAGAATTTCAAGCTTTCGCCTCTGCATTGTTGTCAGAAAACTATGATTCAGAAGCTACCACTTCAACTGCTGGATTGGCAATAATTACAATTGATAGTGCGAAAATTGCTGAGGAGTTTGGTGGAAGCGACACTGCTTTCATAGAGCAACCACGTATGGAAGTTGCATTAAGTGATGAACTTACCTCAGTTTCCAGCAAATTTGAAACAATAAATGTTAGTGGTTTCTCATTTGGTTTACTTCTTGGAGGCGATCAAGATGATTTTATTAGTGAAATAGGAGTTCTTTTTGGAAAAGCTTTTCTTATTATTTTAGGCGTTCTTGCATATATATTTTTTATTAGACCAAGAAAAGGTTACGGCTTTTTCAAATCATCAAGACGAACTCTCAGCGATCTACTTTTGAGTCTTGGAACAATTTTGCTTTCTATCGGATGGATGCAAGGAGTAGGGGCACTGTTGGGACCTGGTTTCTTGGATATAATAGGTCCACCAAATCAAATTTCACAAATTGGACCAATCCTATTAATTGGTCTGGGTGTTGATTATGCAATCCACTTTACGGGTAGATACAGAGAAGAATTAGGTAATGGTCAATCAATTAATGACTCAACCAAGAATACATTAAGCTCAGTAGGAATTGCCTTATCCTTAGCGACATTAGCTACAATTGTTGGCTTTCTCTCAAATGTAGTTTCCCCATTACCTGAATTTAAAGATTTTGGAATCACTGTTTCTTTCGGTATATTGTTTGCATTACTTCTTGTGATGACTTTTGTACCCGCCATACGATCATTACTTGATAAACGAGCTGAAACTAAAAACTCTATCAGTAGGGATGCTTTTTCATCATCCGGTGAAAGTGTACTAAATAAAATAGCTGGAGCTAGTTCAATTATTCCTAGGAAATTGAAACTTATCAGCATCGCATTATTAATTGGAGTGTCTAGTTATGGCTACGTTAGCTTCACAAACTTAGATACAGTATTTAATTTTACCGATTTCCTTCCAGAAGATGATCCAGTTGTTGCAACACTTGCAGTTTTGACAGATGAATTTGGAGGAGGATTTGGAGAGACTACATCTGTTTTGTTGGAAGGGGATAATTTAGCTACACCTGAAATTCATAATGCAATAATTGATGCTATAGGAGATTTAGCTGGTGCAGATAATATTGTTACCTTTGGTGAAAATGTAGCAAATGAATCTGTAGTAGCTTCACTTGGTGCCATGCTGGCCCCACAAGATGCCATTCCAGGAGCACCACCACAAGCTCCAGATATGGAGTTGGTTTCAGGATTAATGTCATATGGTGTGGAGATCATGTCTGGCGAAGGGCTAGATGCACTAAAAGTATCCTCTAGCGGTGATGTTGACGGACTATATAAATTTCTTCTTGCCAAGGACCCTATTACATTTTTTGGATCTTTATATTTAGATGATCAAGAAGTTTTTACCGCTCAACAAATTAAAATAACTACTTCTGCTGGTTCAGAAGGTTCGAGGCAACTAACTGATGATATATATGCAGCTTTTCAGCCAGTCATTCAATTAGGAGTCAATGTTGCTGCTACAAACGACAGCATAGTCACAAATAGTGTTAGTGATTTGATTTCTGCTTCACAGTTTCAATCATTAGTCTTTGCGATATTTTCATCAATGCTCTTTCTGATTATTTATTATTGGATTGATTTAAGAAGACCATTTCTTGGTGTAGTTACAATTTTTCCAGTAATTGCAATAGTTATGGGTACCTATTTAGGAATGAATTTATTAGAAATTCCTTTAAACCCAGTAACCGCTACATTAACGGGTATTGCAATTGGAATAGGTGTTCCATTTGTTATCCACGTCACAAACAGATTTAGAGAGGCATTGAACAAAGATTCGAATCCTGTTTCAGCAATAACAACAACATTGAAGACAACAGGTGGGTCTTTATTTGGATCAGCTTTTACCACTATGGCTGGGTTTGGAATTTTAACAACTTCAACATTGAAACCGTTTCAACAAATGGGACAAGTTGTTTTAGTATCACTTGGCTTTGCCTTGGTAGCTTCAATTTTAATTCTTCCTACATTACTTGTATTGTGGGCAAATTATCATAATAAAAAAACTGCTAAATCTTTGTAAATTAGTTATTACTATTAATTGAGTGAAGGTTGTTGAATTAATAAAAATTGTCAATCAAATTTGTCCTTTCGAGGATGCATTTGAAGATGATAAAGTAAGTTTACTTATTGGTGCCAATACGAATACAGTTTCAGGCGTTGTTGTTAGTCACGATCTAGATGAGGCAACACTTAAGTATTGTATAAAAAATAAAATAAATACTGTAATTTCATATCATCCAGCTACATATAGACAGTTTGAAAATCTCAATGAAGATTTGATGCTGTCAAAGATGTCACTTAATTATTATAAAGAAAATATAAATGTAATTTCTATTCATACTGCTCAAGATGTATCAAATGATGGTAATGCAGACACATTAGCTAAGTTATTTGATTTAAAAAATATAAAAATTTTCGGCATCACATCAGAAGAAAAAGGTGTTGGAAGGATTGGAGATATTAATAAAGTAGATTCAGACTCATTACGAATTACTATAGAGAATAAATTATCTACTAAAGTTGTCAGAACTAACCAGTATTTTAACAATCAGAAAAATATTCAATCAATAGCTTTTGTTCCAGGTTCCGGAACACAATTCTTAGAAGAGATATTAGGAAAAGTTGATGTATTCATAACAGGAGACGTCTCACACCATCATTTTTTATTAGCTGATGAATATCAAATGGGAGTTGTTCAAGTTAATCACATATCTACAGAAATACCTGGAATGAAGAATTTTACTGATAAAATTAGTGAATCCCTAAATACGCAAATAACATATTTACATAATGAGTATTATGAATGAACCCTTTTTATTAAGCAACTTAATTGATCTTCAAGAAATAGATAATCAAATTTTTAAACTTGAAAAAGATAAAAAAGGTAGTGAAAGTGTAATTCGTTTAATGCATCTTGAATCGGAGTTCAACGAAATTACAAAAAAAATTCAAATCCAAAAAAATGAAATTCAGGATTATTATAAAGAAAGTGATAATATTGCTACATCTAAAAAATCTATATCACGAAAAATAATCAGCATTAAAGCAAAACTTGAAGACCAAAGCTTAGACTCAAATGATTTGATAAATTATACAAAACAGAAGGAATCGAATGAGTTGCAGCTGTCTCAATTGGAGACAAAGTTAAACATCCTTAATAGGAATAATTTAGATGAACTAAATGAAATAAACCTTCTTACTGATTCTCTAGACGAAATTAAAGTTGATTTAATAGAGGTCTCTAAGTTAGTGAAGAGTGAGTGGAAGAATATAGATCAAAAATTAGCAGTATACGAAACTGAAAAAAAATCTATGCTTTCTAATTTCCCTCAGAAAGCTCAAGAACTCTATGACGAACTTAAATCACGCGGAGTTGATGTAATCGCTGCTTATAGATTAGATAACAATCAGTGTGGATGCTGTGGTGTAGATCTCACAACTAGTGAGCTAGATTTAATATTTAGTACTGAATTTCAACAATGTCCTTATTGTGGTGGAATCTTAGTTTGAGTGTAGTTGTTTATTGTGATGGAGCTTCACGCTCTAATCCTGGTGAAGCTTCAATTGGGGTATCTATAACTGAATCACAATTAGAAATAGCCACTATTTCAAAAAAAATTGGTGTCGCAAGTAATAATGTTGCTGAATATCTAGCTTTAATCGAGGGCTTGAAATATTGTGTTAATAGTAAAGTTCAAACAGTATGTTTTTATTTAGATTCAAAGTTAGTTGTTGAGCAAATCATTGGCAACTTTAAAGTAAAATCTGAAAATTTAAAAGAACATTACAACGAAGCTATTAATTTAATTTCTGAGATAGACAATTTTACAATAGAGCATGTCTACAGGGAAGACAATAAAAGAGCAGACCAACTAGCAAATCAAGCATTGGATGAATGATGTTTTTTTGGTTTATCGGAACTGGTATTTTAATATTTAAATCAGTATTTAAAGATAACAAAGCAGATTTAAGATATCTTGTAACGGGTCTTTTGTTCCTTGATGTGGCAGACGTAGTTTTATCAATTAGATATATAGATAAAGAGCCAAGGTATATAACTCATTCACTGATATTTTCTGTTTTAGTAATGTTTGTAATTATGATTTTATCCAAGAGGGGAACTTCAAATAGAAAAAACCTTCTACTTTTTTCAATAGGTCTTTATCTACATTTATTTTTAGATTTTATGTGGCTAGACCAGTCGACATTTCTTTTCCCTTTACCATTTGAATCTAATGAAATTAACGTGAAAACTTTATCTACTAATTTAATTCTCGAAATATTTGGTATTACTTATCTAATTTTTAAGCTAAAAAACTTTACTTCTATAAAAAAATTTCTCTCACATGGGATTATTTAGAAGTTTTAAATAACATATTTAAACTAACTAGTAATAAAAAAAGAGCAAAGGAAGTATTCAAAAGTTCCTGAGGTAAGTTAAAAGCTAAATTTCCCCCAATAACAGAACCTAATATACCGGATATTCCAACAATAGAACCCCTTTTGGCAAACTCTTTATCGTTTTTTAATTTTGTGTAGGCTGCAGTCAATGCTGTTGGTACTGTAGCAATTAGAGAGAACCCCTGGGCAACAAGATTTCCTAACCCACCAAAAAAGATTAGTAAAGGAATTCTTACAATACCCCCACCAATTCCTAAGAGTCCTGAAAGAATACCTGAGAAAATACCAATCAAAATATATAGAAATATATTTTCTTCAAATCTTGATGAAAACCCGTTTGAAAACATCATTCTGTACGAAACAAGTAAAAGTAATAATGCAAATATCTTTTGTAAAGTCTTTGTATCTAGTGAAAAAGTGAGCTTACTTCCTAAGTACCCGCCAATAATTCCACCTAATATTAAATAAATAATATAAATTGAAAATGTTTGCCCATTTGAAATATATGTGATGCTGCTGGTTGTAGCTACAAAAACTACAGCCATAGAAGATATTCCAGTATTAACTTTGAAATCTTGATCGGTAAAGTATGTTAAGAGGGGAACGAATACTACGCCACCTCCTATACCCAATATTCCAGAAAGAAATCCTCCTACAGACCCTATGAAAAATAAGGACAACAATTTACTTTTTAAGTTTTGGAAGCAATTCTTCACCAAGTAGCTTAATTGTCTCTTCTTGGTTTACAGATGAGATCTGGATTGTAACAATTTCAGAACCAAATTCATTAACTAAAGGTGAATATATGTCTACCAACTCATCAACAGTCCCTGCTCTTGAGAATTTAGACATTATTTCATCTTTTGGTAAAGAATCAGCTTGCTCTCGTAATGCCTGGGGATCAATTTCTTGAAGTCTGTTTGGTGCGCGTAAACCCCTCCATGATTTTAGTGATTCCCATGCATCTTCATCATTATCTGCAAACATAGTCCACCTATATGTGTGTACTCTTAATTTTGATTTTTCAAGCTCATCAGTCCTTGTCTTTGCTGGATTAATTACCCGTTCATATGCATCCTCAGGATTCTTAACGCTAATCATTAGTCCGTCAGCATATTCTGCTGCAAGCATTGATGATTTTGGCCCACCAGCTGCAAGCCATATTGGAACACTACTAACAGGGGGAGAGTACAATTTAGCACCTTTTGTATTATAGAATTCACCTTCGAAGTCAAGTTTTTCACCATCAAGCAATCTTCTTATGATAGTTAACGCTTCCTTCATCCTGGAAGCTCTTTCATCATATTTTGGAAAAGTATAGCCTAAGGGTCCTTCATTCATATTTTCACCCGTACCTACACCAAGATGAAAAGTAGAGTTAGTCAACCTATCTATAGTTGCTGATGCTTGAGCAACAACTCCAGGATGCATTCTCCATAGTGGAGTAGTTACACCTGTTCCTAGGTCTAATTCAGGAGTACTATTTGCTAAAGCTCCTAAAGTTGACCATGTAAAGTTTGATGCTGAATAGTCGTCAACCCATGGATGAAAATGCTCTGATATAGTAACCATATCAAACCCAGCTTCTTTTGCTAGTTTTGCATGTTTAATTAATACTTCTGGTTGCCATTGTTCTGAACCTAAAAAATAAGAAAATTTTGTCATTATATTAGATTAACAAACAATCCAATTTAGGTGGGTGCCTCTAAAAGAGACACCCAGGTCTTATGAGACTATAAGCCGGATTCTGTTTACAAATTAATGTAAGATAATCATCCATCTTGTGTATTTGTTACCAAATACATCTAGCTATCTACCCGCAATTAAAAGCCGAGCAAGCTAATTGCTTCTTGATATTGCACTGAGAGGGGTTTACAAGCTAATTTAATCACTTAAATTACTGGTAGTCTCTTACACCACCTTTTCACCCTTACTTACCTTGATAAGCGGTTTATTTTCTGTTGCACTTTCCGTCAATTACTTGCCTGGGAGTTACCCAGCTCTCTGCTCTATAGTGTCCGGACTTTCCTCGATAAATCGCGATTATCCATCTCAAACTAACTTTACCTCAGAATTTAATGGTTATGAATATAAAATTATAATTTCTTCTACGTCAAGAAAAGAGAGTGGGCCAATATATTTCTTAATTACCTTCCCTTCTTTAATAATATGGGTCTCAGGTACTCCAAATACTCCAGAATTAATTGCAAACTTACTTTTTTTATCTACAAGGTAAGTCAATTCACCATAACCATATTTATTTAGAAAATCTGTTGAATTTGAAACATTATCTTGAAAGCTAATCAATACAACCCGACCCTTAAAGGAATCAATTTCATTTAACGAAATAAGAAGTTCGTGTTCTTCTATACATTCTAAACACCATGATGCCCAAAAATTTACTATAAGAAAATCAGAGGTTAAATTAGTAGATTTATCTGGTTCGAGATTTTCCAATGCATTTAAATCTGAGTCAGTTATTTGAATACTTTCTTCATTGACAGATGTACCTGCACAACATGTTAAAAGAAAAATGATTACAAAAAGTTTAACTTTCATAGTTTGAAATAATTCCTTCTAGAAAGCTTCTGTCTTCTTCTGAGAGATTATCACCAATCAAGAGATTATTAATCATATCCAAACCCTTTGATTGCGTTGATTGTTCTTGTAAGTACAATACTCCTAAATAAGAATTTGAGATTACTGAACTAGGATTAATAGAAATTGATTCATTTAAATAATTGATTGCAACTTCTCTATTTCCAGATTCATAAACCATCCAGGCAATCTGTGCAAGTGAATAGCTTTTCAATTCAACATCTGTACTATTTTCAGCCACATACATGAAGTGAGGGAGTGCTTTTGAGTAGTCAACTGTATCAAAATATCTGTTTGCGAGAGCTACTCTCATGGGAAAAATATCAGGATTTTCTTCAATCACTAATTCCATTTCTGCATTACTAACATTATCAAGTTCAGTGTTAGTTCTTATATTTGCATCAGAGTTATTGTTCAAATTCACAAAAATCACTATAAAGAGGCTAAACACAGCAAAAAGAGAGAGGACCCATTTGTTCATTTTTTAATCCTATTTAAAAAATATAAAACAAACAATAAAGATACAAACAATGGGATGATTACGATCTCAAAGTTTTTATTTTGTGGATTGGTGATAATTCTTTCCCCAAATCTTGATACCCAATAGTTATAAATATCTTGATCAGATAAGTTGTTATTAATTTGATCTTGTAATACTAAACGCATATCATCAGCATATTCAGATGGTGAATCATAAATAGTCTCACCCTGACACACAGGGCATAGTAAATTTTTACTCCATTTCTCAAATCTCGATTCGTCATTTTCATAGAGTAAGGGAATTAGAAGTAAGATTACAATTAAAGAAACAAGCAAAGACTTACTTTTCATTTTTTACAATCTTAGGTATAAAAGACATTGTGCTTAAAGCTAGGCCAATCCACATTATTAGAATTCCATAATTTCTTCTAAAAATTAATTTAAAATTCTCATTATCTATAAATTTGATAGTTACATATGTATCAAATTCAATATTTCTAAAAATCGCAGGAGAACTTATTGCCTGCTGCGAGGAGTTTTTAAAAATATTTAGTGAGGCGTTTTTATTTTTTGTATCCGATGTAATAGGGAGGTTGATTACATTCTTTTCATCTCTTGATACGTCGTATGCTTTATTTACTTTGTATGTTTTACCACCAAACTCAATCGAGTTATTTTCTTTAACTATATATTCTGTTGAGTAACTTTGTGTAACATTTAATATCAATCCGATGCTAAAAACAGCAATACCTATATGAGCCAATTGTCCAGTCCAATACGAACCTTTAATCGCTCCTTTTCGAATTTTAGTTACTAGGTTGATACCCCCTGATAAAAACAATAATGTCCCACCAAATATTGAAAAAATTCCTAAGTAAGGCAAACGGTATACGAGGGAAATGATGATGGTAATAAACAGTGATACATTTAAGTTCAAAAGATTGTTTTGCAACCAATCATTAAAATTTATATTCTTTATTCCAAGCTTTACTGAGAAAATCATCAAAAAAACAAGTCCTAGTAATATTGGTCCAACTAATATATCAAAAAAACTTCTTCCAATTGTGAGCTGTCTTTCATACAAAGTTTCATAAAAAATAGGATAGATAGTCCCTATAAAAATAATTAGTGCAGAAACAAAAAGAAGTATATTATTTGCAACAAAAAAACCAGATCTACCAAAAAAGTTCTTTAATTTTTTTGATGTACCAAAATATTCGATATTTCTTGAGCCAGTGTAGACAAAAAATAAAGTAAAAACTGCTAGGCCAGAAAGAAGGTATACTCCTATATTTCCATTAGAGAATGCATGTACTGAAATTAGTACACCAGAGCGGGTTATAAATGTGCCAAAAATTGTTGATAAAAACATTAAACCCCCAAGGAAATAGTTCCAATTTAGTAAAGTAGATTCACTTATTTGTGCTTTTGAGGAATGTAAGAAAGCTGTTGCAAGAAGCCATGGTATGAATGATACATTCTCAACGGGATCCCAAGCCCAGTAGCCACCCCAGCCCAAAACTTCATATGACCACGCTGCACCAAGAGTTATCCCTGCTGTTAAAAAAAGCCATGGATAAAAAGTTGAATCAGCTGCAGTTTTTACCCAGTTGCTGTTTGTATCTTTTCGAAAAAGGTAACTAGTTGTAATTACAAAAGGAAGAACTAATCCTATATAGCCAAGATATAAAATAGGCGGGTGTATTGCCATAAGTGGATGATTTTGTAGCAATGGATTTGGCCCCCTCCCTTGAGAAGAAGTTAATAGATCTTGAAAAGGTATCAGTGTTGATGATTGACATCCAATAGAAGATAATTCTATGCATCCCGCAAAGGGTGAGGAACTAAATATCGTATAGCTAGTAAAGAATATAACAATAGTCGTATAAATTTTAACATCCACATTTGCATCACTTTTTTTGTAGTATTTTAAATAAATAAGGAAATACAAAGCAAGAATTAAGTTCCACAGAAGTATAGATCCATCTAGTGAGCCCCATAATGAAGCAAATTTATACACAGGCGGGGTAGTTGTTGCTGAGTAGTTTGCAATGTAGCTTATTGAAAAATCATTTAGAAATAACCCGATTTCTAATAAGCAAAAAAGTAAAAAGTTAAAAAATAAATTTAGCCTTACCAACAATTGAATCTGAAATTTATTATTTGATAATAGTAAGAAAAGAAGATTTAATAAACATATCCAACTTAAAATAATTCCAGAATTAGAAATCATTTTGTAAAGTTCTCAACGTCGTAAGTTTGACCATCTTCAGATATGTATTCGTTATCATGTTTTACCAGCATGTCGTCTGAGTAGAATATTTCATTTTTGAAATACCCATCGAGGATAACTCCCATTTCTTCTTGAAATAGTTCAGGAATATAGCCATCAAAAATTATTACTATCTCTAAATTTCCGTCAGTAACCTTAAATCTCGTCTCTTCGGTGGATGTTTTACTTATTGTTTCATTCACAACAAAACCACCAAGTTTCAATCTTTCAGAATCTGATAAATTAACATTCTCTGCCGCTTCACTTGTTGTGTAGTAGAAAATAGTGTTATTAGATGCTATTCGGACAGTTGCAAAACTGATTAGTATGATTCCTAAAAAAATAAATATAAAATTTTTGTTCACTTATTTAGATTTTAACTCTGTTCTTTGGATTCAAGTAATCATCCCACAATTTATCTGCGGTTTTTCTAAATTTTTTGAGTAAAGAAAAGTGTACAAGAGTCACTAGAAGAACAGATACCAAAAGTGTAGTTAGTATATCAGAAGACATTGGAGCACTTCCTGTTGAAGCTGTTTCCTGACTTAGAATTGATGCTTGTTGATGAACAGATCTCCACCATATGACACTAAAGTGTAAGATTGGAAGTTGTATGATTCCAAATATGCCAATAAATGAGGAGTTCTTAGCTGTTTTTCCTAAATCATCACTAAAGCTTCTTGAAACTAAATACCCTAAATATACAAGAAGGAGTATTGCAGTTAAATTTAACCTTGCATCACCCCAAACCCACCATGTTCCCCAGGTAGCTTTACCCCATGCTGATCCTGCGAGAAGAGTTGTAATTGTAAAAAGCACACCTGATTTAGCATTTGATAGAGCTAGAGCATCATATTTTGGTTCTTTTTTAAATAGATAAAGAAGAGAATAAACAAATGTTAAGGAATACCCAAGGTAGGCTATCCAAACTGTTGGAACATGTACATAAAGAAGCTTTGAAGAAATTCCTTGTGTAATGTCATATGGCCCAAAAGCTACTGTTATTGCCCATAATATTAACGAACCATAAAAAATCATAATTTATTCTCTCTCTAAAAACCAGCTTGTGTAAGAAAAAACTAATAAAGTAATTCCTAAATACATCATTAAATAAATATTAGTTAAATTTGGGTTTATCCCTAACCAGATTGGGGCAATAAAGAACGATAGTGACATTAAGACAGGTACCATTAATATAAACTGGACAAATCTGTTGTTGAAACTTGTAAACATTTGAAGAATTAAGTTAATCATTATTGAATTTAACGAAAAGAAAATAATTGATATCCCAAAATATAAAATATGATTTTGTAATCCTGTGTTAGTAAATATCGAAAAAGAAACTAGCAAAATTATTGACTGCGGCATGAATATAATGAATTCAGAAATAGTTTTGAATAAAAAAAAGTTTTTCCTTGTTATATTTCCAAAATTCAACTCTCTAGTTAGTTGTTTTTGATTTAGAGGGCTTCTAATTGAAAATAATGTAGTAAAAAATATCAGGAAAAGTAGTTTGTTAATTGTGAAGAAATTATCGTCTACTACAAATCTGTTTTCTGATAATATTGGAAACACCAAAATTAAAACAGCCACAGTTGGGGTTATGATAAATAATGAAACATTATTCCTGTATTCAATAAGCAGTTCTTTTTTAATAAGATAAATGTTTTTAAGCATTTAAATCAATTGTCTCCCATGTTTCAGTAAAGAGGTTTAAAGGCTCCTGTGAGCATAAAATAGTGCTTTGTTTATTTTCATTTCTCTTAATAATAAGTTTTTTTAAAAGTTCAACACCAAGCCCATCAAGATAATTCAACGGTTCATCTATACACAGAACATCTGGACTAATCAATTCAGCAACTGCAAGTTCTGATCTTTTAATCATTCCACTGGAAAATTTTTGTATTACATCACTTTCAAAATGATAAATATCATAATCAGTGAGCACCTTATTTATATCATTCAATGAGATTTTATTTTTGGTGAAGTAAAGACAATTTTCACGTAGGGTTAAGTTGCTTATTAAAGTGAACTCACTTGAAAGTTGTAATATCCTTAAATCTTTTAGGTTTACAGCAGAGTCAAATTTATTTCCCTGAAAATTGTTTGATATAAAATCAAGCAATGTTGATTTTCCAGCACCATTACGACCAATTATTTCATAATTTTTATCAAAATCTAGTGACAAGGGTAAATTATTTATAACAATACTATTCCCGTAACCAAGAGTTAAGTTTTTGGAAGAAAAGTAATTTTTGTCCACAAGATTATTGTATTGAGGATAGTTTTTTATAGACTTCAAAAGTTGTCATTACGTCATCTCTTGCAGTGTGTGTTGGGGTAACAACATTAAAGTATTCTGCAAGGGTTTTTAGTTTATGGTTTTTTACCTTATTGCCAAGTTTCGATCTGCTTATATTTAAAGTATCGATTGTTTTATTAGTGATTTCTTGTTCTAAAAAATAATTTAAAAACTTTAAATCAAAGTTATCAATATTGTGACCCATTAAAGTCGTACCATCAATAAAATCTAAAATCTCAGATATTTTATCTGAGAATAATGGAGAGTTTATAACGGATTTGTTATCTATGCCATGAATATGGGAATTTGTAATTGATGATTTCGGTTTAAAAAGTGAGTAAAATTCATCGATAATATTATTTTCTTCTACTTTTAAAATAAACAACTCAATTATCTCCGCTGGGCCAGGTTCGAAACCTGTTGTTTCAATATCAAGAACACAGATAGTAGTATTTATGATTCCTACCTCAGAAGTTCCCATAAAGAGATTGCTGCAGCAGTAGATGCATTTATTGAATCAACTTCATTGATTGACTCAATCTTCAATTTAATATTGTTTATTTCACTCCATTTTTCAGAAATTCCGTATTGCTCAGAACCAATAACTAATGCAAAATTATATTCTGGTCTGAATCCTTTTAGTTGATTATCTGAATCCGGATCCATTAAAATTATTTGATATTCTTTTGCTTTTAGTAAATTTATAATATTTGTAGTGGTATCACTTATTAAGTTCATTGAAAAAATGTGACCAATTGAAGCTCTAATTACATTCGGATTATAAAAATCTGTGATTTCATCACTACAAAAGATATTCATCACACCTAGGGACTTTGCAGTTCTAATCATTGTGCCAAGGTTTCCTGGTTTTTCTATTTGATCAGCTATTAATATTGGCCCTTCGAAAGGGGCGTCATTGATAGCTAAATTCTTTTGAATAAAAAGGGAAAGTATTCCATCAGGTCTATCTCTATATGAAACTGCTTCAAAAACTTTTTTTGTTAAAGTTACAATTCTGATATTTTTCTTATTAAAAAGGCTAATTAATGAGTAGTTATTTTCTCCTATGAATAGTTCTTCACATATGTACAGGGTATCTATTTCATAGTCTGAGGAAATAAGAGATTTATTTTCTCTATAACCTTCAGCAAGTGACTTATTTTCTGATTTTCTGATTTTATTTTTTGATAAAGAGATGAGAAACTTTAACTCAGGATTTACTAGTGAACTAATTGATTTATTTGCTGAAATATTCATTATGAACTATTTTCCTTTTTTTTCTAGTTTTTGTATTGTTTTTACTTTCATTTTCAACACCGGCTGTAATGAATCCTAATAGTAAGTATTCATCAGGTATAGATAAATGTTTTTTAATTTTATCGTTCGACATGTTATGAGAACCTAAGAATCCACTCCTTAATCCAGCTTCCTCAATTAGGAGCATACAGTTCATCATTGCTGCACCTGCATCAACATACCAATATGGAGTTTCCCAATCAGTGGACTTCTTAGATGTTATTTTGTCAATTTCGTTATATCTTTTATGATACGCATCGACATTTATAATAATTAAAAACAATGATACTGATTTTGAAATCCATTTTTCATATCCTTTTTCTACATAAATATCTTCATTTGAGTATTTAGCAAGTAGTTCAATATTTTGTTTTTCTGAAACATGAATAATTTCAATTCCTCTAGAGAACCCTGCTGTTGGAATCTTTATAGCGTATTTAGCTATAGTTTTTAATTCTGGATAGTTTTTTTTACTTCCAACATAGTTTCTAACTATCTTCCTTTTGCTTATTAATGACTGAAGATAGGTTTCTTCATTATCCATGACTACTTTGATTTAATAGATTCCAGTACAGCATCCCCAACTTCGCTTGTTGAGAGACCCATTTTTCCTGCAGAAAGTGAATCTAGTTTTTGAGCAGTTTCAATTATTGCATTCTCGATATCTCTGCCATAATCAGTTTCACCTAATTGAGTGAGCATCATTGATGCAGCTGCTATACAGGCTAGGGGATTTATAACATTCATTCCCGTATATTTTGGAGCAGACCCACCTATGGGTTCAAACATAGACACTCCGTTTGGGTTAATATTACCTCCTGCTGCGATTCCCATACCTCCTTGAATCATGGCTCCTAAATCAGTGATGATATCACCAAACATATTGTCTGTAACTATTACGTCAAACCATTCTGGATTTTTAACCATCCACATACAAACAGCATCAACATGTCCATAGTCAGTTTCAATCTCTGGATAATCTTTAGCTACATCATAAAATATTCTTTCCCATAAATCATGTGCATAAGTTAACACATTTGTTTTTGCACAAAGGGTAATCTTTTTTCTATTATTTTTTTTGGCATATTCAAAAGCATATAAAATACATCTGTGGATTGCCTTATAAGTGTTAATTGATTCTTGTGTAGCTACTTCACTCTCTGTCCCATAGTGAATATATCCACCAGCTCCCGCATAAAGTCCTTCTGTATTTTCTCTTACTACTGTAAAGTTAATATCTTCAGGTGCTTTATTAGCTAGGGGAGTCTCTACACCTGGATATAGAACTACAGGACGAAGATTTATATATTGATCAAATTCTTTTCTTAATTTAAGTAGTATCCCTTGCTCAAGTATTCCTGGTTTTACATCTGGATGACCTATAGCACCTAGAAGGATTGAATCACTACTTCCAAGTTCATCTATATCTTTTGTTGTAACTAGTTCCTGAGATTTTAAAAATCGTTCACCACCTAAATCATTTTCAGTAAAAGTAAAATTTACATCATAAGATGATTGAGTTTGTTCAAGTATTTTTACAGCTTCAGTTACGACCTCTGGTCCTGTCCCATCTCCGGCCAATAGTGAAATGTTATAATTTTTCATTATCTATTAAGAGCATTCAGAAAAGATTCTACTGAACCTTGTACAACATCTGTTGATACTGCTCTTCCTTGTTTTAAGTTATGTCCATCATTAATAATTGTTACTATTTCTGCTGTTGCATCAGCACCTTTAGTAATGCTTTCAACCCTATAGTCAATAAGAGTTGCATCCGTCTGTAAGATTTTCTTTACTGCTGTGAATGCTGCATGTATCATTCCATCACCTTCAGCTTCCTCTGTTAATTCTTTTCCTTGAACACTTAGAGTAACACTTGCTGAGGCATACTGATCTTTACTGTTTACAGATACAGATAAAAGTTTAACTTCTGATGAAGATGTTTCAACTTGACCTACAATTGCACGAAGTTCATTCTCAACAATTTCACCTTTTCTATCTGCAAGTTTTTTAAACGTATCAAAACTCGAATTAAATGATTCCTCATCAAGAACAATATTCAATTTGTCTAATGCATCTTTGAACCCTGCTCTTCCGGAGTGTTTTCCAAGAATAATTTTAGCTTCCTGGCCTACAGAATCTGGTGTCATTATTTCGTAGGTCATACTATTTCTTAAATAGCCATGTTGATGAATACCTGATTCATGACTAAATGCATTTTTACCTACAACGGCCTTATTGTACTGAACTGGGTAGCCAGTCAATTTAGAGACCAACCTAGAAGTTTCTAAAATCTCAGTAGTTTCAGCATTTATATCTACACCGTACTGATCTTGTCTAGTCTTAACTGCCATAATTATTTCTTCTGTAGACGTGTTACCAGCTCTTTCACCGATTCCATTTATAGCGCCTTCTATTTGCCTAGCGCCTGCTTTTATTGCTGTTAATGAATTAGCTACCGCAAGACCTAGATCATTATGGCAATGAGTTGAAATGACGATATCATCATTTTTCCCTTTAACTTCATCGTACACTCCTTTAAGTAGCTCTAAATAATCTGAAGGAGTTGCGTAACCCACAGTATCGGGAACATTGATTGTAGTAGCACCCTCCTGAACAGCTACTTTAAGAATTTCTATAAGGAAATCTTTATCTGTTCTTGTCGCATCTTGAGCAGAGAATTCAATATCATCACATAATTTTTTTGCGTATCTTACTGATTCTTTTGCATCGTGAAGAACCTCTTCTTTAGTTTTTCTTAACATGTGTTCCATGTGGATGTCTGAAGTAGAAGTAAATACATGAATTCTTGATTTTCTTGCCACTTTTATTGCTTCCCATGCTCTCTCAATGTCATCTGGAACACATCTTGCTAGTGACGCAATAGTTGAGTTATGTATATTTTTTGCAATTAAATTTACACCCTCCCAGTCTCCTGGAGATGAAGCTGCGAAGCCGGCTTCTATAACATCTACTTTTAACTTCTCTAATTGTTGTGCTATTAAAAGTTTTTCAGATGGAGTTAATGCTATTCCAGGGCTTTGCTCTCCATCCCTTAAGGTCGTATCAAAAATGATTAGTTGGTCATCGCTCATTTGTCTTTTTTGATATCCTTTGCACTCAGGAAGGGCATCATTGATCGAAGCTCTTTGCCTACTTCTTCAATTTGATGCTTTGAGGCTTCCTCTCTTTTTTGATTCAAAAATGGTGAACCCTCTCTCGACTGTGCCATAAATTCTTTAGCAAACGATCCAGATTGAATTTCTTCTAATACTTTCTTCATTTCTTTCTTTGTGTCTTCATTTACAATTCTTGGACCCCTTGAAAAGTCTCCATATTCGGCGGTGTCAGAAATAGAGTGTCTCATCCATTCAAAACCACCCTCATACATAAGGTCAACAATTAATTTAACTTCATGTAGTGTTTCGAAATAGGCACTTTCAGGTTGATATCCTGCTTCAACGAGAGTTTCAAAGCCATTCTTGATCAACTCAGTTAAACCCCCACAAAGAACAACCTGTTCTCCAAATAAATCAGTTTCAGTCTCTTCTTTAAATGTAGTGTTTAATACTCCGGCTCTACCTCCACCAATAGCAGATGCGTATGAAAGTGCTAGTTCGTGTGTGTTTCCATTTGTATCACTCTCAACAGCAACTAAGCACGGCATACCAGAACCCTCTTCGTAGGTTCTTCTTAGTAAGTGACCCGGCCCTTTTGGAGCAACCATTGCAATAGAGATATCTTCCCTAGGTTTAATTTCATTAAAATGAATATTGAAACCGTGTGCAAATAATAAAGTAGAATTTTCAGTCATTAATGGAGCAATAGTTTCGTTATACACATCAGCCATCAATTGGTCGGGGAGCAAGAGCATTACAACTTCAGAATTTGATACAGCATCTTCTACGGAAGCAACCTTGAGACCCATTTCTTTTGCTCGAGAAAAAGTTTCAGATGTTTCCCTCAAACCAACAGTTACGTCAACTCCTGATTCATGGAGATTAAGTGCGTGAGCATGACCCTGACTCCCAAAACCAATAACAGCTACTTTTTTTTCTTTTATCAAGTCTCCATTAATTTGGTCATCATAAATAATTTTTGTTTCCATTTATTCTCTCCTTTTTACAAATTAGATTGGATAGCTATTCTGCCACCACGTATCATTTCTATAATTCCATAAGGCTTTAAGAGGTTTTCAAATTTTTTTAACTCTTTAGATGTCCCAGTCAGTTCGAAAACTGCATAGTCTTGTCCAACATCAACAGATTTTGCTCCAGATAAATTTGCTTTTTCAATAACAGATGTTTGAGAATCTTTGTTGATTGAAACTTTCATCAATAAAACTTCTGATTCAATAGTATTGTCGGGATCGAGTTCAACTATTTTTATTACATTTATAAGTTTATTTAATTGTTTTTTAACTTGTTCTACAGATTCAAGTTCAGTAACTATTGTCATTTTAGATCTACCTTCAATGTTTGTAGGTCCAACAGAAAGTGAATTAATATTGAAGCCTCTTCTTGATATCGTAGATGATATTCTAGCCAATACACCAGGCTTGTCTTCAACCAGCACACTAAGGATTCTTTCACTCATAGTTCTTTTAAATCCTCTTCATTTAAAATAATTACGTCATTACTACCACCGGCAGGCACCATAGGAAATACCATATCGTCTGGATCAACAACACAGTCTACAAGCACTGGTTTATCATTTATTTCTAACATTTTCTCAAATACATCTTTAACTTCAGATTTTTGTTCCATTCTTAGACCCACTGCACCCATTGCTTCAGCAAGCTTTACGTAATCTGGTGTGTGATGTGTTAGTTCTGAAGCAGAAAATCTATTATTGTAAAATATTTTTTGCCACTGTCTTACCATTCCGTGATTACCATTATTAAATACGACTATCTTAAGAGGAATATTTTCAGTTGAGGCAGTTATAAGTTCCTGGCAAGTCATTTGGAAACAGCCGTCACCATCGAGCGCAAGAACTTGTTTATCTGGAAATGCAGCTTTTGCACCAATTGCAGCGGGTAAAGAGTAACCCATTGTTCCTAATCCTCCTGAATTCAACCAAGTGTTAGGCTTTGTAAATTTCCAGTGAAGTGATATCCACATCTGATGTTGCCCAACTCCGGATACAACAATTGAATCCTCCTCGGACATTTTTTGGAGTTCTTCAAGAACGTAGGGGACCTTAAGAGGACCTTTATCTTCCTGTTTATAATTCAACGGGTAGTTTTCTTTCATGTTGTTAATCTCTTGAATCCAATCAGAAGTTTGCAATTCAACATCTCCAAGTTTTTCGATAATACCTTTAATTACACTCTTAGCATCTCCAACTATTGGCACTTCAGCTTCTCTTACTTTTCCAATTTCGGCCGGATCTATATCTGCATGGATGACTTTTGCATTCTGCGCAAAAAATTTAGGATTTGCTGTAACACGATCGTCAAAACGAACTCCAATCGCAATAAGTAAATCTGAATTTTGAATAGAAGTTGTAGCAGTATAGTTTCCGTGCATTCCTGGCATCCCTAAACACAGTTCATCTCCATCTGGAAATGCTCCTCTACCCATAAGAGTTGTTACTACTGGTATATTGTATTTTTTGGCAAGATCATATAATTCTACGTTTGCCTTTGAGTGGATAATTCCTCCTCCAACATAAAGAAGGGGTTTTTTTGAATCTGTTATAAGATTTACAGCCTGTTGAATCATTTTAGGATTTGCTTCAAGAGTAGGTTTGTAACCTGGTAAATCTAACAATTTAGGCTCTATCCATTTAGCTTTTTCATTAAGAATATCTTTTGGAATATCTACAAGCACAGGACCTGGTCTTCCAGTTGTTGCTATATGCTTTGCTTCAAGTAATACTTGAGGAATTTCGCTTGCTTTGGTAATCAAGTAATTATGTTTAGTTGCTGCCATGGTTAAACCAACTGTGTATGCTTCTTGGAATGCGTCATTACCAATAGCCTCACTTGCTACTTGTCCAGTAATTGCTAAAAGTGGAGTGGAGTCCATTAACGCGTTGTTTAAAGATGTTATTAAATTCGTTGCCCCAGGACCGGAGGTTGCTATAACTACACCCAATTCACCTGTTGCTTGAGCATATCCCTCTGCCATATGTCCTGAACCCTGTTCGTGCCTTGCTAAAATATGTCTTATAGGGCTGTCATATAGCGGGTCATAAGCTGGTAATATCGCACCACCTGGAACACCGAAGATTGTAGAGACTTTAAGATGCTCTAGTCCTCTTATGACCAACTCTGCGCCTGTTAACATTTTATCTTCCATAGTATCCTTAAAAAAAAACCCCCCTTTTTTTTTGGGAGGCGCTCAACACAAAATAGTGAGCGCTACATAAGCACTAGCACTAATAATGTAATTGAGATAGATAGTTTTTTCATTAAACATAACTATAGTTAATGCTGATAAAAATGAAAGAAAAAAACCTATTTAATTATCTAAAAATTCACAAAGTAGAGGTACCTGAAAATATAAATATATCTATTGTTTCGCTCCCTTCTCTGATAAGTAAAACTACAGAAATTAAAAAATCTAAGAATGAGAACAAACACGCCAATATGAAATTTACTTTTTCAGATCCAGAATATTCAGGATTAGGAGACAAATTTGAATGGGCTAAGAGCTGCATCGTAATTTCTTACAACTACATACCTAAATCAGTTAATAATCACTCTTTTGCACCAGGAGAGGGTGCAATTGCGCTTTTTGCAGCTGAAGATCACTATAAACCACTTAAAAGATTCATGAATAATCTTATTGAGCTATTTGATAACAAGCACATTCAAACCCATGAATTTATTGACAGTCCTCAACATTATGATCGAATATTTTTTAATACTTCAGGTTTAGGATGGCAAGGTAAAAGTACAATGATGCTTTCACCTGGAATAGGTCCATGGCAATTAATCGGAAACTTATATGTTTCGGAAAGCTTTGACTCAAGTGACCAAAAAAAGTACTCTTGTGGATCATGTAATTTATGCCAAATCTCTTGCCCTACAGGAGCTCTTGATGAAGAATATACTCTTGATTCAAATAAGTGTATTTCATATTGGTTACAATCTCCTGAAATAATACCTCATGATATGAGGTCATATATTGGAAATAGATTTTATGGTTGTGATGAATGTCTAACTTCATGCCCACCAGGACAAACCAAGGACTTTAATATTGATTTAACTAGTAAGGTAGATTTAAAAAGAATAATAAAGATGTCGAATGATGAATTGATAAATTCATACTCATGGTTCTATATTCCTAAAAGAAATGGTGATTATCTAAAAAGGAACGCTTTAATTGCACTCGCAAACAATCCAGATAGATCAGCTGTGGATTTTATATTTACACTTTTAAAGTCTGAATCCGAGACTATACGTTTTTATTCAATATGGGCAATATGGAAGCTTCAAAGGCTTGGTGATTTACCGCAACACTATGATGTAAGTTTTGAAAAAAGTGAATTGGTTAAAGATGAATATCTAAGACTTATGAAATGATTTAATACAACAAATAATCTATTCTTAATCTATGGTTAAATATTCTGATGATGTAACTCAAGGCCCTGGTAGATCTGCTGCTAGAGCTATGTTAAGAGCTGTAGGGCTCAAAGATGAAGACTTTAACAAGTTTCAAGTCGGAATTGTTTCTGCTGGAAATGAAGTAACTCCATGTAATGTAACTGGACCTGAACTCTCCTTAAAAGCAAAAAGTGGTGTAAATGGTCCAGAATCTGCTGGGTTAATATTCTCCACTATTGCTGTATCTGACGGCATTTCAATGGGTCACGAAGGAATGAGGGCATCTTTAGTATCTCGTGAAGTTATCGCAGACTCAGTTGAGCTAGTTATGCATGCAGAGAGGTTTGATGGAATGGTAACTATTGCAGGTTGTGACAAGTCCCTTCCAGGAATGCTCATGGCTGCAGCAAGAATAAACAGACCTTCAATCTTTTTATATGGCGGCAGTAGTCTTCCCGGAACATATAAAGGCAAGGATATTTCTATAGTCGACGTCTTTGAAGGTATTGGAGCTATGGAAAAAGGTTTAATTTCTGAAGAAGAATTGTATGAAATAGAGTGCGCAGCATGCCCAGGGCAAGGTTCATGTGCAGGCATGTTTACAGCTAACACTATGGCATCTGTAGGGGAAGCGATAGGAATGAGTTTGCCAGGAACAGCAGCTTTACCAGCAGAAGACTCAAAGTTAAGAGTTGAAGCTGAAAGAACAGGAAAGCAATTAAATTATCTGCTTAAAAATGACATTAAGCCAAGAGACATAATGACTCTGCAGGCATTTAAAAATGCAGTAACAACTGTTTTAGCTTTAGGGGGAAGTACTAATGCGGTTCTACATTTAATGGCTATTGCCTATGAGGCTCAAGTTGATTTAACTTTAGATACTTTTGATCAACTAGGTAAAACAGTTCCACATATTGCAGATATGAAACCTTTTGGAAAATACCATATGGTTGATTTGAACAATATTGGTGGAGTTCCTGTCGTTTCAAAGATACTCCTAGAAAATAATTTAATTGATGGAAATTGTCTAACAGTCACAGGTAAAACAGTTGGCGAAAACCTAGAAAATATTGAAGTACCATCAAATCAAAATGTAGTTTCTTTTCCTGATAACCCAATTTCAAAAGAAGGAGGTATAGCTATATTAAATGGATCTTTATCTCCAAAAGGCTCTGTAGTCAAAGTAGCGGGAATTGAAATAGACACCTTTAAAGGACCAGCAAATGTGTTTGAAAGCGAACAAGATGCACTAGAAGCGTTATTTGATAATCAGATTCAAAAAGGTCAAGTAGTTGTAATTCGTAATGAAGGACCCAAAGGAGGTCCAGGTATGAGAGAAATGTTACAGATAACTGCTGCAATAAAAGGAGCAGGTTTAGGGAAAGATGTTTTATTAATTACAGATGGTAGATTTTCTGGTGGGACTACAGGCTTATGTATAGGACATGTGGCCCCCGAAAGTGTAGATGGTGGACCAATTTCACTTTGTCACGATGGAGATGAAATAGAGTTGAATCTTTCGAAGAGAGAATTAAATCTTAATATAGACGAAGAAGAAAAAAAATTAAGGAAAAAGAATTATAAACTCCCAAAACCAAGGTATGCATCCGGCGTTCTTAGTAAATATTCAAAGCTAGTGCAGGGAGCTGATAAAGGGGCCGTGACAGGATAATTGAATGCTTTTCGTATCTGATGTTCACCATGGACTTGCCTCTATAAAAAATCTTCCGACAACCAAAGAACCAGTCGTTATTCTTGGTGATTTAATTAACTGGATTGATTACAGAACAGGTCAAGGTATTGCAGAAGATGTTTTTGGTAGAGAAATTGTTATTAAATTAATTCAATTAAGAAAAGATCATAATTTTAAAGAAAGACGAGAGCTTTGGTCCTCAATGTACAAGAAAGATCCAGATTCTATTCAAGAAAAATTAGAATTAGCTATCTATAAGCAGTACAAAGAAGTATTTCACGCCCTTAGTAACTTTGAAGTTTGGTTAATTCCTGGCAATGTTGACTCTGTGAAGATAATTAAAGAGACTATGACAAAGAATGTTAATTATGTTGATGGGGAGGTTCTAGATTACAAAAACCTAAAAATAGGTTTTGCAGGAGGAGGTGTTCCAACACCGATTAATGCTCGTGGAGAGATATCAGAAGAAGACTTTTCATTAAAGTTAAATAATTTAGGCAAGGTTGACCTAATTTGTACACATGCACCACCACTTATTAATGAGCTTGTGACAGATGTTATAACAAACAAGGAAGAGCAGGGGTGGGATAGTTTGAAACATTTTATTCTAAAGACGAAACCAAGGTTCTCTATTTTTGGCGATGTTCACCAACCTCAAGCTTCAAGATGGAGATTAGGCACTACGCAGTGTGTCAATGTTGGTTATTTTAGGGCGAATAGTAATTATTTAGAATTATCATCTTTATTACAGTGAATATTTTATCTTTTGATGTTGGTGGGACTTCTATAAAGTACGGAATAGTAAATGAACAATCTGAAGTTTTATCAAAAGGAACTGTCCCAACCCCACAAAATGAAATTACTTTTTTAGAAACAATTAATGAAATTGTGGCTGATAACAAAAATAATTACGAAAAAATTTCAATCGCTATGCCAGGTTTTGTCAATAAACGACAATCAACCTATCTTTATGGCGCAAATTTGAAATATGCAATAGATTTTAGAAAATTGAATAATTTTGAATCTTCAAAGTTCTCTATTGATAATGATGGGAATGTGGCGGCTTATAGTGAATACCTATTACATTATTCAAATCAATTCTCTAATTTAATTATGCTAACTTTCGGTACCGGTGTAGGTGGGGGCATAATCTCGAATGGAAAACTACTAAGAGGTCTAGGAAGCGCTGGTGAAATAGGTCATATGCTTACATCAAAGGGTAAAAAGGACTATGTTTGCAATTGTGGAAAAACAGGATGTTTTGAAGCAAGTACATCTGCAGCAGCTTGGACTAAAGAATGCGAGTACTTGTGTGAAAAATATCCACAATCAGAATTAGCAAAAAAGTTTTCTGAAGATAATCTTGGATCTATAATTTTTGATAAATCTATTCAATTAAATATTGAAGAATTAACAACAAGAGACGAAATTATCCTTAATATTTCGAATGGTTTAGTAAGTCTTTTTGAGATATTTGACAATGAAGCATTTGTATTAGGAGGATCTATGTCAAGCAAGCCTTTTGATTTGGTACATCTTATAAATGAAGATATTGCAAATAGGTTTAACTTTCCTTCAAGAGTTTTTCCTGATATATTTGTGTCAAACCAAAGGGGAGAAGGTGGGATTATTGGCGCAGCACTGTTAGCCAAAAATGAGTAATAATTCATCTGTTCTTCTGCCAGGCACTTTTTTTGAGCAAGAATATAAGCGTAAGCTGGAATACCTTTCAAGAAATAACGTTAACTGTGTTTATCTTTATGATCACTCTGTTAATCCTTCAGATAATCAAAAGACTGTCTATAAAATAAAAAAATCTTTATCTTTACTCCAGGAGTATGAAAATAAAAATTTTAATTTGGGTCTATGTGTTTTAAACATTAATTCCAGAAAAAAAGATTTACTCTTTTCTAACTTTATTAATCCAATGATGGAGATTGAAAATTTCAAACTTGGATTAGGTACTGGAGATAAAAAGTATGAAAATAGAAATACTAAATATTCATATGATTTGGATCAAATAATTCATGAATTAATAAATTTATATACGTTTTCTTCAAAAGGAAAGAATTTATTTTTAGGAGGCACCTCAAAAAATAAAAAAGAATTAGTTAGGAAATATTCCATTGGAATCAATCAATGGTTAGGAAGCTCTAAAGATTTAATCTCCTTTTATAAAAGCCTTCATCAAAAACAATCTTTAATTGGAAAATTCAGTCAGTGTTTAAAACCTAGTAATACAGAAGTGAACTTACCTAAAAATTTCGAAAAAATATTTATTTTAAAAGATTCAAATTTAGGGAAATTCTATTCTGATGTCGATAAAATCTTTTCATGAGTAATTTTTCAAATAATTTAGTAAATAACTTTCCAGAGTATTTGTTTAATGAAATAAATAATCAAAAGCTTCAAGCAAGGAAAAACGGGAGAGATGTAATTGATCTTGGGTATGGTAATCCAGATATTCCTACGCACACAAAAGTTGTAGACAAGCTTATTGAGTCAGCACAGAATAAAAAAAATCATAAATATTCAGTATCAAAAGGCATTTATGGATTGAGATCCGCAATGAGAGATAAGTATATGAGAGTATATGATGTTGATTTACATGAAGATCAAAATATTGTTAACACTATTGGAAGCAAAGAGGGCCTTACACATTTACTAATGTCTGTACTCGATAAAGGGGACAATATAGTTGTACCTGATCCAAGTTATCCTATACATCACTTCGCTCCATTAATTGCAGGAGGAAATCCTATAAAGATTAAATGTTTAGATCCAGAAGAATTCTTAAATTCTTTAATTGATGTTCTTAAAACCACAGACATAAAAGTTGTATTAATATCTTTTCCACACAACCCTACGACTATTACAGTTACAAAAGATTTTTACGATAAACTAGTTTCATTAGCTCAAAAATATAATTTTCTAATAATTAACGATTTTGCATATTCAGATGTTTATTTCAACGAAGAGAGACCACCATCTCTTTTGCAATCAGATAAAGAGTTAGGAAACTCTGTTGAATTGTATTCTTTAACGAAAGGATATTCTATGGCTGGTTGGAGAGTGGGGTTCGCATTAGGTAATAAAGAAGCAATACAAGGCCTCACTAAGCTCAAATCATATATAGACTACGGAACTTTCCAACCAATTCAAATAGCTTCTACAGTTGCTATAAATGAATTAGATGAATATCCATTAGAGGTTTCTGAGATTTATAGAGAAAGAAAGAACATAGTTTCCAATAGTTTGGAGTCTTTAGGTTTCGAAGTCTACAAATCTAATGCAACTATGTTTGTATGGGCAAAAATCCCGTACACTTCGCAAAAGAAATCGATGGATTTTTCTTTAGCAGTTTTAGAAAAGTCAAATGTCGCATTGTCTCCAGGTTTAGGATTTGGAAGCGAAGGAGAGGGATATATTAGAATTGCACTTGTAGAGAATAAACAAAGAATAAGACAAGCCATGAAAAACATGCAAGTGTGTTTTGATGATATCATATAGAGATGATTGACTTAAGATCCGATACAGTAACTAAGCCTTCCAAAGATATGCTCAACCAAATTTTGGAAGCTGAGTTTGGGGATGATGAATACAAAGAAGATCCAACTGTAAATAGTCTTGAAGAATATTGTGCAAACCTAATGGGTTTTGAAGCTGGTTTATTCGTAACATCAGGATTAATGGGAAACCAAATTTCTCTTCTGGTTCATACAGATCCAGGACAGGAAGTGGTGACGACTCAAGATTCTCATATTAAAAATTACGAACATGGTGCAGCTGCATTTTTATCCAGAATACAATTTAGGGATGTTGATAGTCACAATGGTGTCTACGATTTAGATATCCTTTCAGAGACAATTAAACAATCAAAAATTCACAAACCATCAATAAAGGTATTAGCAACTGAAAATACACATCTGGCAACTGGTGGAAGTATTGTTCCTTTTGAGCATATAAAAAATCTCTCAAACATTTCAAAATCAAATGACATGAAGCTTCATGTTGATGGTGCCAGAATCTGGCATGCAATACTCACAGATCCAGCCTCAGTTAAATATGGAGAGTATTGTGATAGCTTGACTTATTGTTTTTCTAAAGGTTTAGGAGCACCAATTGGATCTATGTTACTTGGAGATCATGATTTTATTGACGAGGCAAGAGAATTTAGAAAAAAACTTGGTGGGGGAATGAGGCAAGTAGGTATTATTGCTTCCGCTGCAAGATATGCAATTGAAAATAGAGATAGACTTATTGAAGATCACCATAAGGCAGAATTCGTATTTAACTCGATAGCTAATGAAGATAGGTTATTTGATGAAGTAACTTACAAAGGTACAAATATGATATTTTTTAAATTTGATACAGAAGTAAAAGCTGAAACTTTCAGACATAATCTTGAAGATAAAAAAATAGTCGCCGGCTTTATTAAAAAAGAGGTCATAAGGCTAGTTTTTCATAAAGATATTGAAAACGAAAAACTAGAAGAAATAGTTACTGCTATTAATTACTCTTCTTCACCGGAGAGCTGATTCCACTCAGTTATTGACTTTTCAGATAAGTTAACTAAAACAAAAACTCCACCAAGTGCTATTGAATTTGAAACTAATATATTTAATAAAATATCTGTCAAGCAATCTGCAGCACAAAAAGCATTTCCTAAGACATACCCGATATAACTTGCAAAAAATGTCGTTAATAGATAAACAATTATTTTAGATTTATTGCTAAATTTCATAGGATATTAAGTTTAGCTTAATATGGTAATTGTAAATCCTTGGATAACGTTATTAAGTTTTGTTTATTTTATTGTTGCAGGTTTTGGAGCCTTTGTTTTTAGTAGATACATAGTGGAGAGATATCTTGATAGTTTTAAATCTAAGTTTTTCAAGTCACTTGAACCAGTCGTTGGGGTATTTAGCTTCTCAAGCTTTTTTGGTGGCGCATTGACATTACTGTATTACTTACTGACTATGTCTCAATAGTTGTGAGTTACAACCTCTCCATTAATAATTTCTTGAATACCGCAGTGATCAGGTTTTTCATAGTTAAAATCTTTTCCCTCAGTTTTATAATAAGTAAACGCTCGTATTGTATCTTGGTGAGATACAAAAAGCGCATTTTCTGAACTTTCATATAAGCTGTCAACTCTCTCATATACTTTATGAAGACTCTCACTAATGTTGGTTACATTAATTGGATTTTCTTGATACTTAGGATAATCTTGAGTTTGAGAAAATTCATTAAAGGATGTGCCTGTCCAACCATTAATTCCAGACCACTCATACAGGTTATAAGATATTTGAATTTCAACATTTAAAAATTCTGCAACATAGCTTGAAGTTTGCCGAGCTCGTAAAATAGGAGATGAGATTATTAAATCAATGTTGAAATTATTTTTAAGATACATTCCAGCTTTTTTAGCTTGAGAAATACCATTCTCACTTAATCTATATCCAGGAATATCGTTATACATAATATTTTTTACATTATGTACTTCTCCATGTCTCAAAAATAATTTACTCATAATTACAGGGTAGTTTCAATATATATTAAAATTCACTCATGGGATTAAACAAAGAAGAAGAAGAAATATTAAAACAGATAGAACTAGAACTTTCTAAAGAAGATCCTGATCTTGCAAAGACTGTTGAGACATCAACTCTATCAAGTTTTTCAAGGACAAGGTCAGTGTTGTCCTTTGCAACATTCGTTATTGGACTTCTAACAATGTTAGGTAGCTACATACTCCAACCTCTTATTGCAATTGCCGGTTTCGCCTTAATGGCTATGTCGGGATATGTCTTTGTTAGAAATACAAAAGCTTTGTTAAGAGCTGAAAACATAAATGAATGGAACTTCAAACAGGTATATTCAGTTATAAGAAATAAAGATACCTCTAGACAAACTAAATAGAATTAATTAAATTTAATATACATCACTATTTAGGAGTAAGGTTTTGAAAAGAGATGCTTTTACATCAAAGCAAGCAAGTTATCTAACCGGCTGCACATCGCATCAACTTAGATACTGGGATAAAGTTAACCTTGTTTCGCCAAGTATTCAATCTTCAAATGGTAAACCTGGAGTACCAAAGCTTTATTCATTTAGAGATATAGTTTCACTTAGAGTTGTAAAAACATTACTAGATAATGGTATGAGTATTCAAAGAGTCAGAAGAGCTTGGAAATATCTTTCAAAAAATGGGAATCTTGTTGGTCAGCTTTCAGAAGTAAAGCTGGTTTCTGATGGTGAAACAATATACTCAGTAGAAGAAGAGCAAGTTTTTGATGCTTTAAAATCAGGTCAACTTGCATTTTTTGAAACTATTGATGATGTTGCAAAAGAAGTCAAAGAAGATGTTTCTAAATTTGAACTTGATAAAGAGAGATTTTTAAATTTGCTAACAAAAGTTGAAGAAGATGTTGTTAACCAAGAGATGCAGGCTTAACCTGATAAAATTTTTTAACTGTGGGTAATATTAATACACATAAGACCCTAATCCTAAACTCTACATTTCAACCACTCTCATTAGCAACCCCAAAAAGGGCACTCTCACTTCTGCTGAATAAAAAAATTAATGTACTAAAAGAATCAAATGTTAAATTACGATCAATTGAAAAATCTGTGATTATTCCAAAAGTTGCAGTTTTGACATATTATGTGAAAGCTCCGTACTCAAGAAGAGTTGCTTTAAATAGAGAAAATATTTTTATCAGAGATTCATTTAATTGTCAATATTGTGGCAAAGAAGCAGAGTCCATAGACCACGTGATACCAAAATCTAAAGGAGGAAGTCATGAGTGGAATAATGTAGTGGCATGTTGTAAAAAATGTAACTTATTGAAAGCAGATAAACTCTTAAGCAAAACAGTATTAAATTTAAAGAAAATACCAAGCATCCCCGAAGGGAATTTTTGGATAAAAACAATTATTGGAAATAATCCAGATCCTGATTGGAAAGAGTACTTAGTAACACAGTAAATTTTTTTTATCATTTTGTGTTGCAAGATGTCATAAAGTGTCATATAATGTCAGAAAGTGGTTCAAGGCACGAAAGGCGGAGAAGTGTTCCTTGGTGAATATAAACATACAATGGACTCGAAGGGAAGAATAGTTATACCTTCAAAGTTCAGGAAAGAGCTTCAACAGGGCTGTGTAGTTACCAAGGGATTAGATAATTGTTTGCAGATCCTAACAAAGAAAAACTGGAATCAAGAATCTGAAAAAATGGCATCTCTGCCTTCAACTGACAAAACCTCAAGACAATTAAGGAGAGCACTATTTTCAGGTGCTGTCGACTCTTCTTTAGATTCTGCAGGCAGAATTCAAATACCAGAAAATCTTAGGATGTATAGCAGCATCAAAGAAAATGATGATGTAACAGTTACTGGTTCTGGTCCTGTTATTGAAATTTGGGCTACTAAGATCTGGAAAAAAATTCAAAGTGACTCAGATGACGCTTTTGCGAATATTAACGAAGTGAAAGGATAAGTTCATAGCCAGCTCTCTAGACAACTAAATTGGAATACCCTTACTCCGCCCAACTTTCCAATTGGTGCCAGTTCTAGAGAGCTGGGTATGAATACAAACAGGGCAGAGTATTTACCACATAGTGGTGTTATGGTTGAAGAACTAACTTCAGTAGTTCAGAGACTCCCAAAAGGAATATTTATAGATGCTACTTATGGATTCGGATCACATTTCAAGATTCTTAAGCAATATAAAGATTTAGATTTAATTGGATTTGATAGAGATAGCCAAGCAATATCAGCAAGCCATAAAGATGATGAAGTTTATAAACTAAATTTTTCACAAATACCTAGTTTCCTTACTGAAGTAAATAAAACACCAATTTCTGGTATTTTTTATGATTTTGGTTTATCTTCTCATCAAATTGACTCCGTAGAAAGAGGTTTTTCATTTCAAAAGAATGCTGATCTTGATATGAGAATGGATCAAGAAAATAATAAATCAGCAAAAAAAATTGTTAATGAGTATGCTTTTGAAGATCTCCTTGAGGTTTTTAATAAATTTAGTGAAGATAAAAATTCCTACTCAGTAGCAAAAAAAATAGTAGATCAGCGTCCAATACAAACTACCTTGGAATTAGTAGATGTAATTAAATCTGCACTACCCAAGCAAAACCCAATTTTCACAACAAAGACCGTCCGCAGGATATTTCAAGGAATAAGAATTGAAGTCAATGAGGAATTATCAGAAATAAAATTAGCTCTAGAAGGTATAAAAAATCATATACAGCCTCATGGTGTCATATTGTGCATTTCCTATCACTCACTTGAAGATAAAATTGTTAAATCTTTTATGCAGGAGTTAACCACTTCTTGTATTTGTGATCCCAAGGCACCAATTTGTAGCTGTAATACAGAACAAGAATTTATATTTCTTCCCAAAAAAAAATATACACCTACAGGAGAGGAGATTGAATCTAATCCAAGGGCCAAGTCTGCGATTATGAGAGGTGTAACAAAATTATGAGTAGAAAATTTATTTTCCGAATAATGTTCATATCAATATTCTTTTCAGTAGTACTTAATCTTCACTTAAATTTAGAAATAAACTCACTTGCATCAGAATTGGAAAGCCTTAACTACGAAATAATAAATCTTGAGAGAGAAAAACAAAGCGTAGAAATTTTATATTTAGAAAAATACTCTATTCAAAATATAGATCTTTTATCTAAAAATAATTCATACACAAGATTAGATATTCAGCAAACCAATAAAGACCTCCAGGCTCCTTATAAGTCGCAATCAAATAATGGGGATGAAGTAACAGTTTTAGGTTTTGGTAAATAATATGAAGTTCAAGAAAATTAAAGAAATTGTACTTTTTGGAGTAATTAACCTTCTTTTTATATCCAGTGCTTTATTGTTTATTTCTACGGTTTATGATGTTCAAATCTCTAATTCAGAATATTTCCAAAATCAAGCTCTTTCATATAGAGAAAAAGTAGAAATTCTTGAGGCAGCAAGGGGATCAATTTATGATCGAAATTTAAATGTTGTTGCAAGCAGTATCCAATCATATGATATTGGGATTAGACCAAATGAGGTCTCAAATAAAGAAGAGCTCAGTGAGTTGTTGTCAGTTTTTCTTCAATTAGAAAGTATAAAAATATTACAGGAGCTGGAAACTAGAAAAGGTTTTTTTTACTTAGCAAGAGATGTTGATTTTGAAATTGGTACCGAAATTAAAAGTTGGAATCACAGTGGAGTTTATCTCGAAACATCTTCAAAAAGGATTATTCACTCTGATCCATTAAAAAAAATTGTGGGAACTGTTGATCCAGACAGCAAGGGAATAGAGGGATTAGAATATTATTATAATTCCCGTTTAACGGGTACAGATGGTGAGCTTAGATATGAAGCAGCACCAAATGGCTCAATAATTCCTCAAGGAGAAATAAGTACCATTCAGCCAATCCATGGAGAGGATATAATACTATCACTAGATGGAGATTTGCAGTATTTGTCCGAGGATTTATGCGCACAAGCATTAATAGAGACGAAAGCTTTCAATTGCTCCGTTGTATTTGCAAATGCTCTTAATGGAGAGATTATTATCTCTGCTGAGAAAAAAGCAGATAATGCAGAGAGTTTTAATATTAATCTGATAAGTGGAAGAGCAAATTATGAGCCTGGTTCAGCACTGAAGATATTTACCATCGGTTCAGCAATTGAAAATCAACTAATTACTTCAAATTCAACATTTCAAGTTCCTGATAAAATAGAAATTATTAGCAACTCATGCTTAGAAGGATATGAAGGTAAAGACAAAGGCTGCTTTAGAGATTTTCTTAAACATGAAACTTATAATTTGACAGTTAAAGAAATAATCGAAAGATCATCTAACGTTGGAACAATCTTAGCTACTCAGTCTGCAGATATAAATGATATTGAATTATTCTTAAAAAAATTTGGTTTCTCAACAAAAACAGGAGTTCAGTTAAGTGGAGAAACGAAGGGAAGCTTTACAGAATACAATATTTGTAAAACATGCTTAAGCTCCCTATCTATAGGATATTCAATAAATGTATCACAATATCAAATGGTAAGAGCTTACAGTATCATCGCAAATGGTGGAAAACACGTTGAATTAACCCTTACTAGAGGTTTAAACAACAATATCTTAACTAAAGATGTAATCTCAGAAGAGTTATCTCAAGAACTAAAAAACCTTTTAGTAAATGTAGTCGAAGGTGAAAATGGTACTGGAAAGTCTCTTAGGATGGAAAACTATACTATTGGCGGAAAAACCGGAACAAGTAGAACTCATATTGAAGGTGTTGGATATTCAAACTCTAGATTTAACACATCCTTTACTGGATTTATTGAAACTGATGAGGGACCAGTAGTTGGTTCTGTTTTATTATGGGGAGCCTCAATATCACCAAGATCAGAGTATGTGACTGGTGGTTCGACTGCTGCTCCGATTTTTAAAACCATTGTAAGTTATTTAGTGCCGGGAGAATGATGGAAGCAAATATCGAGATTAATGATTTTGATAATTTAGATATTAATTTTGATCATGTTGTAAATAGTTCAAAAGATGCTTACAAAGGTTGCATCCTGATGGTTAACACAGAAGACAGTGAACAATTAAATCATTTCGTAGAGGCGGGACTTAGCAAAGAAGCAGAAATGATTATTACTTCTAAGTATTGTGATATTGAATCAGAAAAAGTTATTAAATTTGAGAATTTTGATGCTGTATTCAATCATGCATTAACTAAAATGTTACCAAAACAGCATTCTTTAAATTTTTTTGGAATTACAGGTACAAATGGTAAAACAACTACCGGACATTATTTATCTCAATTACTTGGAGAAGAAACACTTTTCATTGGCACTACAGGATATGAATTATTTAAAGATGTTACAAACGAGGTACATTTAACTACACCAAAGCTGTTTAACATATTTAAATTACTTAGAGGTGATGAATATAAGGATATTAAAAATATTATCCTTGAGGTCTCATCACATGCATTAGATCAAAACAGATTAAAAGGTATTAAATTTTTAATTTCTGGATTTACAAACTTATCTCAAGACCACCTTGATTACCATAAAACTATTGATGAATACTTTTTAGCAAAACAGAAATTATTTGATAAAGAATTATCAAGTCAGTATGTTTATGTGGATGAAAAATGGGGTAAAGATTTAAATGCAGTTATTGACAATAAATCATATAGTGTCGGTATATCTGAAGATAATGATTTAGTTTTAACCTCTGTTGAAAAAAATCTAAATTCTACAATTGTTAATTTCATGGTTGAAAACAATGAATTTTCTGTTGAACTTCCAATCACAGGTCCAAAGTTAGAGCTAAATTACTTATTAGCTGTTGGTATGGCTTATTTTTCTAATCAAGCTTCTATGGAGAAGATAGTTATGAATTCAAGGTTATTAAATAATCCTGAAGGCAGATTTGAAAATATCTCATTCAATGAAAATGACATATATATTGATTATGCGCATACTCCTGAGGCAATATCAGAAGCAATAGATATTGTAAAAGATAAATATTCAATGGTAATTGTAGTACTCGGGGCTGGAGGAAATAGAGATTCAGGTAAGAGAAAGTTAATGGGAAAAGCTTCAAATAATGCAGATAAAGTAATTATCACAAATGATAATCCTAGAAAAGAAAATCCAATGCAAATTGCAAAAGATATCTTAGATGGAGTAGACCTAAACAAAGATGTAGAGATTATCCTTGATAGACAGCTTGCTATCAGGAAAGGCATTGAACTACTTCAAGGTGATTCTGCTCTACTAGTATTAGGAAAGGGTCACGAAAAGACACAAGAGCTTGAAAAAGGCTTAGTTGATTTTCAAGACTCATTAGTAATACAAGAGATAATAAAAGAGTTGAAATGATTGCGACAATAGTATCCGGAGGGTTAAGTTTTTTATTTGTTCTTTTATTTACAGCTGTAGGAACAAATCTCTTCAAGTCAAGAAATATTGGTCAATCAATTCAAGAAGAACTTACTCACCATGATCATAAAAGTGGCACACCAACAATGGGAGGTCTATTTATTGTTGCTGGGACATACTTTGGTTTTTTAGTTGCTCATATTAATTTTTGGACAATCGGGCAAGGGTTTAAAGTCGAAATAGACTACATAAACTCTGAAGTTTTTAATCTCTTACTGTTTGGCACCTTGATGTCTCTTGTAGGTTTTTTAGATGATTATCTTAAAGTAAAAAAAGGTAGGAACCTAGGGCTTAGTGCAAAAAATAAATTAACTCTCCAATTAATAGTTGCCTCTTTTGTAAGTTATTATTTTTACTCTTCCGATTATTCAACAACACTTTACTTGTTTAGTGGGTTTGGACTCAATATAGGTATATTGAAGTGGCTTATTGTTGTTATTTTTATTGTTGGTTTCAGTAATGCCGTAAACCTTACAGATGGTCTTGATGGGTTGGTAGCTGGTAGTTCTACAGTTTCATTTGGTGGAATTTTAGTAATCACTTTCTGGATATTCAGACACCCAGAATACTACTTTGACTTTATGGATAATTCTTTTTTATCACTTGATTTATCTATATTAGTTTCCTCTCTTGCAGGATCATGTCTCGGATTTCTATGGTGGAATACCACTCCTGCAAAGATCATTATGGGTGATGTAGGTTCTCTATTTTTAGGTGCTATGTTTCCAATTATCTTATTCTCTATTGGAGCAGATATGTTGATATTTTTTATCTGCATGTTGTATGTTATCGAAGCCCTGTCTGTAATCCTTCAGGTAGGATCATTTAAACTAAGGGGAACGCGGATTTTTAAAATGGCGCCTTTGCATCATCACTTTGAAATGAATAATTGGGCTGAAACAACGATAATTGTAAGGTTTTGGATAGTTAATGGAATATTTGTAGTAATTGCTCTAGGTCTTTTTTATGGGGACTGGGTATTGTTTGGTAATTAATTGAAAAGCTTAATTTTTGGATACGGTCTAACTGGACAATCAGTGGAGAGGTATCTAATAAGAAATAATATAGATTATCTGATTTATGACGACTCTCGTGAAATAGTTAAAAATATTGATGAGCCAAAGTTATTTAAAAGCCAGGACATTAATAGTATTGATCAAGTAATAATATCACCTGGAGTTCGACCAGATAATGATTTAGTTCTAGATTTTGAAGCAAGAAAAATTCCCATTAGGACAGACATTGATATCTTTGCTTCTAGATACGAGGGAGACATCATCGGTGTAACTGGTACAAATGGAAAAACTACATTTGTTAGTGTTCTATCAAATTTTTTAAACTCGAATGGAATGCAAACAATTACAGCTGGCAACGTGGGAACTTCACCATTAGACCTTCCAGTAGAAAAATACGATTACGTAATACTAGAGTTATCAAGTTACCAGTTACACTACACCTCATCATTAAAGCTAGATTTAGCTGTAATAATTAATATCTATCCTGATCATGTAGATTGGCATAATGATTTTCTACATTACGCAACAGCCAAGTTGAAAATTTTATCTTTTCTAGACAATGAAAAAAGTCAAAGAAAAGTTATTGGTTCTAGTCAGGACGTAATTGAAACTAACCTACCAAGCTCTAATGAGACAATAAAATTCAATAAAATAAAAATGCATCCAGAGTTGATACTTACTTTAGGAGAAACTGTAAAGATTATTGGAAATCAGAGTCTTTACACTACATATCTAAAGTATATGGAAAATACAGAAATTAAATATCCTCATAGAATGGAAAATTTTTTACATCTTAAGAAAAGAAACATTACATTTATAAATGACTCCAAGGCTACAAATTATCACGCAGTTAACCAAGCAGCAAAGTTAATTTCACAAGACGAAGATGAGGGGATATTGATTTTGCACGGAATAACTAAAGAAACCAAGGATAGTGAATTAATTATAGAACCGAGTTTTAAAAAAATAATTATTCCAAAGTCAATGAATGTCAAGCTTGGTTCTAACGATGCCGAAATTATTTACATAGACACTATCCATGATTTAAAAGAAAAAATAAGATCTCTTGTTAATGTGAATCAAGTTTTTTTATTTTCATGTGGCGGGTCTAGTTTTAGTGATTTTAATAATTATGAGGAAAGAGGAGACTTTTTTAAAGAATTAGTAATAAGTCTGGAAATTAATGATGGTTAATATCAGCAATACCTTTTTTAAGAAGTTGAATTTATATGCTGTTACTTTTTTAGTGACATTCGGTCTTTTACTACAAATATCTGCCTCTTCTGTTCAGGGCCTTAATCAATTTGGAGATAATTTTTATTTTATTAAAAGACATCTAGCATCTTTAGTTATAGGTATAGTTATCTTTAATTTAGGCAAGAGTCTCTCCTATAAATTTATATTAAAGTTTTCAAATGTTTTGATTGTAGGAATTACAATTTCACTATTTCTTGTTTTAGCATACGGTGTTGTTCGCGGGGGGAGTAGAAGGTGGATTGATTTAGGACCTGTTCTATTTCAGCCAAGCGAGTATGCAAAACCAATAATAATTCTATGGGTAGCCTATAAATTATCTGAGTTAAAAGACGATACTCCTCAAAGGCACTACCTGCAAAGAGCAATACTATTACCTTTAGCATGTTGCTTTTTAATATACCTAGAACCTGACTACGGAACAACTCTGACGATTCTCGGCATATTTTTTATACAGATAGTTTTTTCAGATATAAAAATTAGGTATCCAGCTATTTTTCTCTCACTGTCGGTATTCCCTCTTTATTTATTCGCAAATGCTTCAGATTATAGACGAGAAAGAATTGAAACTTTTTTAACAGGTAAATGCCAAGAAGGGATTGACTTACTCGGTGACTGTTTTCAATTAAATCAAAGCTGGATAGCTTTAAGTTCAGGGGGTCTTACTGGCCTGGGGCCAGGTACATCTAGGGCTAGATGGGGAATGCTGCCAAATGCCTACACAGATTTCATCGTATCTATCACAGGAGAAGAGTATGGATTTATAGGAGTAGTTGTTTTAACAGCTGTATTTTTTATATTAATTATTTCATTCTATGGCATGGCTATTACGACAAAAGACAGTTTTAAGAAACTCATATTAGCTGGTATGGCCACTTGGGTAGGAATCCAGACTATTCTTAATCTTGGAGGAGCTGTAGGGCTACTTCCTATAACGGGTATCGTGTTACCTTTTATCTCATATGGAGGAACTGCAATGGTTTCAATATTTATAGGACTTTCATTTGCTCATAATGAAACTTCAAACAATGAATAAAAGCTACTGTTTTTTTTGTGTAGGAACGGGAGGACACGTTTTACCCGCAAAAAACCTAATTATTGAATTATTAAATTCAGGAGTAAACACAAAGTCTATCTTGGTTGTTACCGATTCAAGGGGAGTAGATTATTTTGAAGATTTAAATCTAGAAATAATCAAAAAAAATTTCTTTATTTCTAAGAATGGCGTTCTGGGTTATTTGAAAAATTTAAGTAGTTTTATTCGAATAGGTGTTGAGCTACTAAGAGAATTGAAAGAAAAAAATGTAAAAATTATTTTTACTACTGGGGCATATGTTGCACCTTACGCTGCATTAATCAGTTTACTTATTGGATCACAACTATTCATACAAGAGCAAAACAAATATGCCGGACTTGGTAATAAAATAGCATCATATTTTCCAAGTACTGTATTTACCTCGTTTCCAGAAACAAAGAATATAAGAGAAAAAAATATTATTTTTACAGGCCCTGTTCTGAATATTAATTTAATAAAGCCCGGATCTAGAAAAAGTAATCAAGATTTTACTATTGGTATTCAGGGAGGAAGTCAAGGCTCAGATGAGATTAATACGTACCTTTATAAGTTTTTAGAAAATAATAAAAATATAGATGTGAATTTTATTCACATTTCAGGCCCAAAAAAAGATAAAAACAATTTAGACAACCTTGAAAACTACGAAAGGCATGAGTTTATAAAGGATATGAATTCATATTATGAAAAAATTGATTTTCAGATTTCTCGTGGAGGTGGAGGAATTTTCGAAGCAGCTTACCTGTCAATTCCTCAATTGTTAATACCATACAAATATGGAACAACTGCTAGCCATCAGTTATTAAATGCACAATATCTTGAGAGTCTTAAGTTAGCAAAAGTTGTTGAAGATTACTCAGCATTTCATAAAATATTGCAAGAAGTTTGTACATTCAAGTTGAACTACCTAGATGAAAACTTTGACTCTCCAATTATAAAAGTTGGTAATGTTGATATATTTAATTTGATTACTCTTGGTGAAGATGATTAACTTTAACAAAATATATATTCTAGGTATTGGTGGTACTGGTATGAGTTCTATAGCGAAGTACATATCCCAATCAGGTTTAAAGGTAAAAGGATATGATCAAAGAAAATCATACATAACTAATACTTTACAACAAGAAGGTATTGATATTGATTTCTCACTTGATGATATTACCTATGAAAGTGACACTCTATATATTTATTCAACGGCATTCAATATTTCAAAAACAAATCTAGAGCCTTTTTTAAGTGAACCAAATATAATTTCTAGACCTCAATACCTCGAAGATCTTTCTAGAGAAAGGGCCATAATAGGAGTAACAGGAACTCACGGAAAGACTTCAACAACAGCACTTCTTTCTCACATATTTCACTACAACAATCGAGATGTTTCTTATATTTATGGAGGAGTGACTTCTTTCAATGGTATTGGCGGACATTTCGGTAAAAATGATGAAATACTTATCCTTGAAGCAGATGAAGCTTTCAATACTTTTAGAAATATACAAATTCAAGATTTAATTGTTACAAATATTGATGAAGACCATCTTGATTATTATGAAACCTATGAAAATCTTTTAGATGCGTTTAAACATGTAATCAGTAATGCAAAAGGAAATATTGTATTAAATTTTGATAACTTAGAATTAAAAAAAATGAAATTAGATAAAAATACCTTTAGTTACTCTACTGAGAAATCTTCAGATTTTGTTCTCAAGGACAATCAGAGCATCGTCTATAATTCCATTGAATATCCAATTGAAACTAATATGATTGGGAATCATTTCATGTCTAATATCACTGCTGCGGTTTACCAAGCTTACCTTAACGGTATCTCAATTGAAGATTCTTTGACAGCTGTAAAACACTTTCCTGGAGTTAAGCGAAGAGCAGAATATTTAGGTTCTGCAAATGAAGTCAAGGTTTACGACGATTATGGCCATCACCCTACTGAGATAGATGCAACAATATCATCACTTAGTGATAATACATCAGGAAAGTTGTTTGTGGTCTTTCAACCTCACAGATACTCAAGAACAAAACTTCACAAGGAAAAATTTCAACAGTCTCTTCAAAAGGCAACAGAATCAATAGTTGTGGATATATATCCTTCTGGTGAAAAACCAATTCCTGGTGTGACTAGTAAGTCATTTGAAGGAGACAATATTAAATACATTAAATCAATGAGAGCAGTCCCAAATTATTTAGCAAGTCGAGTAAAAAAGGGTGATACAATCCTTACTATAGGAGCAGGTGATATTACTCTACTGGGTCCACAGATACTAAAGTATTTAGATGAAGAAAAATAAAGTTAAACTTTCTGATGTAACAACCTATAAATTCGGTGGGACTTGCAATAGTTACTTTGAAATCGATTCTGAAAAACAGATTCAAGAATTTGATTTTCAGAATATTGACATTGATAACATCTTTGTAATTGGAAAAGGTTCAAATATTGTATTCTCCGACAGTGGGTATTCAGGAACAATATTAAAACCAAATTTGGATTTTATTGAATATAATAAAGCTAAATCTACTCTAAAACTAGGTTCGGCTACTTTCCTTCCAGATATAGCCAGATATTCAAATGCTCATTCAATAGCTGACCTCGAGTGGCTAATTGGGATTCCAGGGTCTGTTGGGGGAGCAGTCAGAATGAATGCGGGAGCATATGGTTATGAATTTTCTCAACATATACAATATGTTAACTTTTTTAATTTAGAAAAAAATAAGTTTGAAACTCAACATAAAGATTATTTTAATTTTTCATACAGAGAATCAGAAAATTTAGAAAACTGTGTCATAACTTCCGTCGAATTAAATGTTGAAGAAGGCGATCCTGTAAAAATAAAAGAAAGAATAAGTAAGAATCTACAACACAGAAAAGCCACCCAGCCGGCTGCTATATATAATGCCGGTAGTGTATTTAAAAATCCCAAAGGTTATTCTGCTGGTTATTTAATTGAAAATGCTGGTCTAAAAGGTCACTGTATAGGTGGAGTTAAGGTTAGTGAAAAGCATGCAAATTTCTTTGTTGCTGAAAAGGATTCCAAAGCTCAGTCCCTATATGACTTAGTTAAATTTACTAAATCCGTTATTTTTGACAAATATCAAATTAAATTAGAAGAAGAAATTATATTTCTAGGTGATTTTAATTAAAAATGAAAGATTACAACGAAAGTCAAACAAGAACCTTTAAGACTTTTCTCGTATTTACAATGTCTTGTTTAAGCATATTACTTATTTTAATGACCGTAACGTCTCAAACTTATCGCATAAGTGAAATAGCATATAATTTTAGTGAAGATTTTGAACTCAAAAGCCTTGAACAACTTTACGGTAAATCTATTTGGATGGTTGATGAAAACTCTTTTGAAGGTGTTTATACAGATAACCCAGATATCAAAAAATTATCTATCACCAAAGATTTACCTAGCCGCTTACTTATTACTGTTGAAGTTTATGAAAAAATGGCCTATTTATATGATCAGAGGTCATCAATAACAAATATAAAATTACTCCATGAAAATAATTATTCAATAAGTGTTAAAGAAGTAAAATTCCCAATTTCTATTGTTCAGATATTAAACGGTCCAGTAGGAGAGGGCTTCAATGGAGAAATAATTTCTCTTTTCAAAACACTTGAGAAATATGAGTATTCAAAAAAAGATCTGACTTTGGAGTATGACGGAAAAGGGTTAGTCGCATTTTACAATAAAGGAACTTACGAACTTGGGGATGCAATAGATTTGGGTAAGAAAGGTTCTGTTTTAGGCGCTTACTTGAAAAGAGATTTTTGTAATGGAACTGTTAGGTTTATAAGTTCAGATTCTACAGTAGAAAATTGTACATAATCTAAACCTAAACTTTACATATAGATAAAATAAATATTTATTGTTTGTTTAAAGGTACATTGATGATATTCTTTTTTTAAATAAAGGATTTAAATGAATAAAACTAAAAAGAAGAGTAGCCAAAAAGGAGTAAATTTAAATATGAGACCTAAAAATTACACAGCTGTAATAAAAGTAATGGGTGTTGGTGGCGGAGGTACAAACGCTGTTAACCGCATGATGAAAATGAATATTGGTGGTGTAGACTTCGTTGCTTGTAACACTGACGCTCAAAGTTTACTTGGATCAAAAGCAGATATGAAATTAGATCTAGGTAGAAAATCAACTAGAGGTCTAGGTGCTGGAGCTAATCCAGAAGTTGGTAGACAAGCTGCCATTGACTCCGAAGAGCTCATCGTAGAGGCACTAAAAGGTTCCGATATGGTTTTTATAGCTGCTGGTGAAGGTGGAGGAACTGGTACAGGCGCTTCTCCTGTTATAGCAAACATTGCACATGAACTTGGGGCACTTACTGTAGGCGTTGTGACTCGTCCATTTGGATTTGAAGGTCGAAGAAGATCTGTTCAAGCAGAAGAAGGAATACAAGCATTAAGAGATGTTGTAGACACTCTAATTGTCATTCCTAATGATAGATTGTTACAAATTAGTGATAAAGATATCAAGGTAAGTGAAGCGTATATTAAATCAGACGAAATTCTAGCAAATGGCGTTAAAGGGATTACTGGTTTAATTACTAATCCAGGCGTAATTAATGTTGACTTTGCTGATGTGAAAACAATATTAAAAGATGCTGGCAATGCCGTATTAGGTATAGGCAGATCTACTGGGGAACAGAGAGCTCCGAATGCAGCACAAGCAGCTATATCTTCACCTCTATTAGAGGCGAACATGGACGGTGCAGAGGGTGTATTGATTACTATTGCTGGTTCTGAAGACTTGAAACTTCAAGAGGTTAATGAAGCTGCAAGGGTAATCACAGAAAGAGCTGATGATAATGCAGAGATTATATTTGGACATACTGTTGATGAAACTTTAGGTGATGCAGTCGAAGTAACTGTAGTTGCTGCAGGTTTTGGTCCTAGACCTACAAGAAAGCCAAAAGATTTTGATGACAGTCAAGATTCTGGAGGTGACGGTCTTCCTGACTTTATCAAGGGATGATCAGGTCTAAATTTGTAAAAACATGTTACTTTAGTGACAAACATTACAACAAAAACTTACTGGAAACAATAAGGGGTGTAACTCTTAACAACGAGTCATCCCTTAGAGTTGCAAGTATGAACCAAACACACAGCGATACTGTGTTGAAAATTAAAAATGAAGGAAATTATCAATCCGACGGAATACTAACTACCGAAAAAAACCTCGCGTTGGTTGTAAAAACTGCTGACTGTATGCCTGTTCTGATTAGGGATTTAAATTCTATAGCTGCAGTACACATTGGATGGAGAGGGCTGACAAATAATATATTTCATAAAACTCTAGAGCTACTGCAAGAGACGGAGTTACAAGTTTCGATTGGTCCCCATGCAAGAAGTTGTTGCTATGAAGTTAAGCAAGATGTAGCAGTATTATTACCTGAGCTTATAGAAATTAAAGATAAAAAAATGTATTTAAACCAAGCTAAAAGTATTGAGAACTTCTGTAATGAAAATAAAATAAAAATAGATGTTTCTGATATTTGTACAATTTGTGATGATAATTTCTTTTCATTTAGAGAAAACAATACTCAAGAAAGGCAGATATCTTTTATATGGAAATGAATAATCTTAAGAACATTTCAAAAAAAGTCGAATCATATAATTGTAAATTATTGGCTGTAGTCAAGAATCAAAATATCGAGGATATAAAAAAGTTAGTTGAATTTGGAGTTAATGATTTAGGTGAAAATAGACTGGAAGAACTTAGTGTACATAGTGAAAACTTTCCAAATCAAAATTTTCATTTTATAGCACCGTTACAATCAAGAAAAATTTCTGAAATATTAAAACATACTAAGGCTATACATTCCATTTTCAGAAAAAAAGAATTAGATATAATCTCAAAGGCATATGTCGGACAGGAACTTTTTGCACAAGTAAACATAGATGGAGATATAAATAAAAGCGGGTTAAATCCTGAGCAGTTGTTTGAATTCATGTATTACGCAAAAGAAATAAACATAATGCCGGCTGGGTTAATGTGCATTCCCAACATTACTTCTGATAGAAGAGTAGCATTTTCGAAAATGCAAAATATAAATGAAGAACTAAAAAATAATTTTCAAGATTATCAGGGGCAACTTTCTATGGGTATGTCTGATGACTATGAAATTGCTTTAGATTATGGTGCAACAATAGTTCGTATAGGTAGTAAAATATTCTCATAATGTTAGAAAAATTCTTAATAGCAATAGGTTTAAAACAGCCACAAAATATTGATATAAATGACACCATTCCTGTGAGTAAAACAGTTCGACCCTCTGAAGAGAATAGATTTTCAAATGAAGAGAGAGTTGGAGATGTGAGAATACATAATCCAAAAGACGAGGTAGAAATTAAGGTACTCAAGTCATTTAACGACATCCATAATTTAGGTACCGTAGTCAAAGAAGACTACATTGTCGCAATGGATATAAGAGACATATCAGATCAAGTTGATCGAAGAAGAATAATTGATTTCGTAACTGGAATGGCTTTTATAAGTGATGCAAAAATACGATCTATAAATAAAGATGGCGTTTACTTGATTCTTCCAGCATCAGCTTCATTACCATCCTCAGAGAGAGAGCGTCTACAGAATCTAGGACTATACAGAATAAATGTGTAGTTTATTAATTCTATTTTTTAGATTCTTCTCATATGCATTGTTTGCTTGGATAATATTAAGCTGGGTGCAGGTCTCTCCAGAACATCCAATTGGACAACTAAAAATTATTCTAGACAGAGCTTTTACAAGAATATTAGAACCTATTCGATCTAGAATCCCTACTTTGAGAATTGGTATGGCTGGCTTAGACCTTTCACCACTGGTATTAATTTTTGGAGTAAATCTTATACAGCCCTACGTATTAAGAGCAGTTTGTTAAGACTTACTCATTTCGACAGTTAAAGAAAAATCGAGAAGACTTTCTTGACCAGCTTTATTAACTGAATTAAGAGTTACTGAAAGAGTCTCGTTCATTATATATTCCTTATGTTTATCAATAGCTGATAATAGGATGTCGTCTGACGAAAATATTGTAGTTGTAATACGGTCAGTTATATCATAACCACTATCTTTTCTCATTTTCTGAACTAGGGACACTACTTCTCTGGATAATCTTTCTTCAAGGAGTTCGCTGTCTATTTCGGTATCAAGGCTGATTAAAAAGTTATTTACTATATCTTGATTCTTTTTATCTTCAATTTCAACTAGCTGTAAATCTAAATCATCCAGTGGTATTTTCTCATTATTAAATGTTAAAAAACCCTCTTTAATAGAGCTTGTTATATCTGCTTGGTCTAAGGAATCCAGGTGGTTTTTAAGATTGTTAATGTCTTTACCAAGCTTTGGACCTAGCTTTTGGTAATTTGGTTTGCAAACATATTTCACCCAATTCGAAACATTGTTATCAAAGACAATGTTTTTGATGTTTAGTTCGTTAAGAATAATTTGTTCAACATTTTGAATCTGTTTTTCTAAATTTATATCTTCAGTAACGATTCTTAGAGTTTTAAGAGGTTGCTTATTAGGTATCTCAACATTTAGTCGTATATTTCTAGCTGCTTTAATTATGTTTTTAGCTACGGAGATATCATTTTCAAGTTGTATATTTATTAAATTTTCATCTGAAACAGGGTAGTTTTCATAATGAATACTCATATTTTCTTCTTCAACTAATCCTTGATATATCTCTTCACAAATAAATGGAAGTACCGGTGCCATTGTCTTAGAGAATTCAAGCAGTACTTCGTGTAAAGTCTTGAATGCGTTTATTTTATCCCTATCATCAACCCCTTTTTCCTTCCAAAATCTTTTTCTATTTGATCTAACATACCAGTTAGTCAACTCATCGATAAAGCTTATCAAAGGAGGCACAACTTCATACAGATAGTAATTTTCCATTTTTTCATTAACAGTTTTTATAAGTGACTGAAGAGTTGACATGATCCATTGATCCATCAACGAACGATCCTCAACTGGATCAGCACTACTTAATTCTTCTAGTGTAATTTTGTCAGCATTTGCATAATTTGAGAAAAATGTATAACTGTTCCATAAAGGAAGGATTACGTTTCTTGTTACAAGTTGAACACCTTCTTCAGAGAACTTGAGAGGTTCTCCTCTTACGACTGGAGAATTGATTAGATATGCTCTTAAACTGTCTCCGCCGTAACTATTTAGTAATTCTTCGGGGTCCGGATAATTCTTCAGACTTTTACTCATTTTTCGACCATCTTCAGCCAAAATCATTCCAGTTGTAATACAATTTTTAAACGCCACAGAATCAAAAAGAGCTACGGAAAGTATAGTGAGTGTATAAAACCAGCCTCTAGTTTGGTCAAGTCCCTCAGCAATAAAATCTGCTGGAAACCCATCTAAAAATTCTTCTTTATTTTCAAAAGGGTAATGTTGTTGTCCATATGGCATTGACCCTGACTCAAACCAACAATCAAGTACTTCTGAAGTTCTTTTGTATTTCTTTCCATTAACTTCTATTTCTATATCATCAAGATAATGTTTATGAAGGTCATTGACTTTAACTCCACTCAATGCTTCTAGTTCCTCAATTGAGCCAATGCAGATTTGGTCAGTGGGGTCATCTACATTAATCCAAACAGGTATACAGCTTCCCCAGTATCTATTTCTACTAATTGCCCAATCTCTTGCATTTTCTAACCAATTTGAAAACCTTTTTTCACCTATAAACCCTGGTACCCAGTGAGTCTCTTTATTTAGCTCTACCATTCGCTCTCTTATCTTTTCAACTCTTACAAACCAGGTCGGTATAGCTTTATAAATTAAAGGAGTACCTGTTCTCCAGCAAAATGGATATGAGTGCATCTCTGTTTTTTGACTAAACAATGAACCTCTTTCTTTAAGTTGCCCAATAATGATTTTGTCAGCATCTTTAACATTCATTCCTTCAATACCTTTTACAGAATTATCAAACTTGCCAGATAAAGTAACAGGGTCAACAATTGCTTCAATACCAGCTTGTTTAAGAGCATAAAAGTCACTTTCACCATAAGCAGGGGCTTGCGATACTAGTCCAGAACCTGATTCAGTGTTTGTATCGTCACTGTGAATAATCCTAAATGCACCATTTTGATGCTCTTCTTCAAACTCGTTGTATGCAGGCTTATATTCTGCACCTATTAAATCGACCCCAGCAGCTTCTCCAACTAATGTATATTCGTAATTGCTCAATTCACTAATAAGATTTTCAGCTATCCAGTAATACTCATTATCTATTTTGACTCGAACATATTTAATATCTTCCCCCACAGCTATTGCAAGGTTTCCTGGGATACACCAGGGGGTAGTTGTCCAAACTAGGAAATTATCATTTTCTTTAACTTCATTGTGGTCATTTCGGGCTCTGAGAGTAAAAAATATTGAAGGATCTTCAACATCTCTATAATCCATATTTGCCTCAAAGTTAGATAAAGGTGTCGCAGCAGACCAAGAGTAAGGCAGTACTTTGTAATCTTTATAGATTAAATCATTTTCCCAAAGGTTTTTAAACACCCACCAAACGCTTTCCATGAAATCAATGTCCATTGTTTTGTAATCATTTTCAAAATCTACCCAACGACCAATTTTCCTAGTGACGCGTTCCCAGTTTTCAGTATTAGTTTGAACTTGAGATCTACAAGCTTCATTAAATTTACCAATACCAAAGTCATTTATTTGTTGTGGATCATCTAGTCCAAGTTGTTTCTGTACTTCCATCTCTATAGGGAGCCCATGAACATCCCATCCAAATCGTCGTTCAACATAATATCCACGCATTGTCCAATATCTTGGAACAATATCTTTAATTACTCCGGCGAGAAGATTTCCATAATGCGGACTTCCAGTAGGGAATGGAGGGCCATCATAAAATCTAAATATTTTTTGATCTTTCCTGTTAGCCATTGAGTTATCAAATGCATTTATCTTATCCCAATACTTAGAGATATTTTGCTCTTGGGACGCTAGATCAATATTATTGTTGATTCTTTTGAACATATCTTTAAAATTTTAAAGCTTTTTAGAATAAATATACGATATATAAAGAATATTTAAATAATAAGAAAATACTTACCTTTTTGTAGAAATTTACTAAGCTATTTAAATTAATAGGAAATAGTTATGGCAAGAAAATTATCACCAAATACAGTCAGCAAGTTCAAAAAGAAACTTGAAGCAGAACGTGAGAATCTGACGAATTTACTACAAAGACATCAAGAGGAACGCGAAAAAGTTAGGCTCTCAGAAGGTTCTGCAGAAAGAAGTCCAGACCCATCAGAAGCTGATGGCGGATCCATGGCGTTTGAGCTAGAAAAAGAATTAACTTTAGATGAAAATACTAAATACTTATTAAATCAAGTTGAACATGCTTTATTTTTAATAAAAAAGAAAAAATACGGTATTTGTGAAAGTTGTGGAGAATCTATACCAGTTGCAAGACTTGAAGCTTTGCCATATTCAGCAACTTGTAAAGATTGCGCACAATTAATTGACTCTTAAGAAATATTTTTACCCAGTTTTTCTAGCAACACTATTAGCAATAGTTGATAATTTGGTGAAATACTATATACGAACACAAAATATTCAAGAATTAGTGATTATAGAAAATTTTCTAACAATTGATTTAACTTACAATACAGGCATAGCATTTGGATTCTTAAGTGATTATACGAACTCTACTTATGTAATATCACTTTTAGTTTTAGCGTGGCTGATTTACCAATTCAAGGATCTAAAAAATAACCCAACAGAGTTCTACTCGCTTATTCTGATTTTAGGTGGAGCACTCGGGAATTTATCAGAAAGGGGATGGAGCCTATTGACCGGAAGTGGAGGAAAAGTAACAGACTTTATAGAACTTATGTTTATACCAAGTTTTAATATTGCAGATTCTTTGATAAGCATAGGTATTACTACCTTGTTATTTTTGGAGTTTAGAAATAAATAACTTAAAAGTAGTTCATGAAAATGAAAATTTTATTATTTTCAACAAACCAAATGGTTTGCTTACGCATCCTACCAATACATCAAACGAAAACACACTCAGAGATTTCTTAATAAAAAGACATCCAAAGGTCTTAAATTGGGGAGAGTCTGGTCGAGAAGGTATTGTTCACCGACTTGATAGAGTGACATCTGGATTATTGATTTGCGCACTACAAGAAAATACTTTCGAAACACTTAAAAATAAATTTAAATCTAGAGATATTCAGAAAAATTATGTCGCTTTAATTAATGGTGAGTTACCTTTTGAAACGGGCTTAATTAATGTCCCATTGGGTAGGTCAAAACAAAACAGAAGCAAACGATCTGTTGTAAAGAATGGACGCGAATCAATAACAAAATATGAGGTAATTGATTATTCAAATGAACTAAATATTTCGAAAATCAAGTTAGAACTCATTACAGGCCGAAACCATCAAATTAGAGCACACATGGAATATATGAAGACACCAGTTTTAAATGATGAGCTGTATGGATCTTTACAACACGGTGAAATTCCAGAAAATGCGATTGCATTACATTCAAGTTTTTTAAATTTTGAATTTGAGGGTAAAGATTTTGAATTCTATGTTGAGCCTCCCGATTTTTTTAATCAAGTGTTAGATGTGTAATTTTTCAAAAATACTTTTAATATGTTTTTATGAGTAAATCTTTTGTACATCTCCACGCACACACTGAGTACTCAATGCTTGATGGAGCAGCAAAAATTCAAACCTACATTAATAGAGTTAAGGAACTCGGGCAGCCTGGTGCTGCAATTACTGATCACGGGAATCTTTATGGAGCTCTTGAGTTCCATAAAGTAGCAATTAAAAATGACATTAATCCAATAATTGGATATGAAGCTTATGTCACAACTGAATCAAGATTTGAAAGACCTGATAGAGATAAAAATAAAAGGTATCACCTTACACTCCTCGCAGAAAATAATGAAGGATATTGGAATTTAGTTAAGCTTGCCAGTAAAGCATATACAGAAGGGTATTATTACAAACCAAGACTCGACTATGAACTAATGAGGGAACATTCCAAAGGAATCATTGCACTCTCTGGATGTCTTGGTGGAGAAATTGCACAACACTTAGCACCAGATGGTTCAACTGAAGAAGGAAACTCGCAGGGAGAGAGAAGTTACGAAAAAGCTTTGAGTAAGGCTAGTTTGTATCAAGAAATTTTTGGAAAAGAGAACTTTTTTATTGAATTACATAATCATGGAATAAAACAGCAAGAAATAATACTTCCAGACTTATTAAACATATCAAAGGAAATAGGTGCTCCATTAGTAGCGACAAATGATTCCCACTATGTCCACACAGAGGATTCATCTGCACATGATGCTTTATTATGTGTTCAAACGAATGCAACAATTGACGATAATACAAGGTTTAAGTTTGAAGGTCAGGGATACTACGTTAAATCCTCAGATGAAATGCGTAACTTATTTCCACAAGAACAATATCCAGATGCTTGTGACAATACATTAGCAATTTCAGAAAGAGTTAAGTATAAATTTAAAACCGGACAATATTTTTTACCAGCATTTCCTGTTCAGGATCCTGAGTTAACTGCTGAAGAGTATCTTAAGAATTTGGTATATGAGGGTGCTAAAAATGTATATAAAGAACTTTCAGAGGAGATAACTGACAGAATTGAGTACGAACTTGATGTAATCAACTTAATGGGTTTTGCCTCGTATTTTTTAATTGTTGGAGATCTTATAAGTTATGCAAAAGAAAATAAAATTCGCACAGGTGCTGGCAGGGGATCGGCTGCAGGATCTATAGTTTCCTATTGTCTTGGTATAACTGGTATAGAGCCTCTTAAATACGGATTACTTTTTGAAAGATTTTTAAATAAGGGGCGAAAAGAACTTCCTGATATTGATATGGACTTTGACGAGAGATATCGGAATGATGTTATAGATTATGTCGTTGAAAAGTATGGGCAAGATAAAGTGGCACACATTGTTACCTTTGCAACTATTAAAGCTAAACAAGCTATCAGAGATTCCTCGAGAGTACTTGGTCTACCATTTTCAGCTGGAGACAAAGTAGCCAAGCTTATGCCACCAATGATTTTGGGAAATACAGCAACCCTATCAGAATGTCTTTCTTTAGACGAAGATAACAACAGTGGCTATAGTAAAGAATTTTATTCAGCATCATCAGAGCTGAGAGCACAGTACAAAAATGATGAAGAAGTAAGGCAGATAATTGATATTGCACTTGGCCTCGAAGGCCTTAGGCGTCAAGATGGGATTCATGCTGCAGCTGTTGTAATATCTCCTGATGTCATTACAAACTTCTTACCAGTTCAGAAAAAAGGAAAAGATGCTGAATTAGTTACTCAGTATGAAATGCATACAGTTGAACAGCTTGGCTTATTAAAGATGGATTTTTTAGGATTGAGAAACCTTTCAATTATTGACAGAACATTAGAACTTATTGATGATGAGTCATTCAATATTGACGAGTTGCCGCTTACTGACAAAAAAACGTTTGAATTATTTTCCTCTGGAAAAATGACTGGAGTTTTTCAATTAGAGAGTAGAGTTGCTCAAGCTACTGCAAGAAGTTTAAAACCTAAAAGATTTGAAGATATAGTTGCATTAGTTGCACTTATTCGTCCAGGGCCATTAGGTGCAAATATGCATATTGAATTTGCAGATAGGGCTACAGGTAAGAAAGAAATTGAATTTCTTCATAACGACTTAAAAGAAATATTAGAGGAAACATATGGAGTGATTCTATACCAAGAGCAAGTTATGCAGATTGCACAAAAAATATCAGGTTTTCAATTGGATGAAGCAGACGATTTGAGAAAAGCGATGGGAAAAAAAATTCCAAAAGTAATGGAGCAGCAAAGAAAGAAATTTACGGATGGTGCATTACAAAATGGATATTCAGAACAGTTCTCTATGGAGTTGTTTGATCAAATTGCATTCTTTGCTGGCTATGGTTTCAATAAAAGCCATTCTGTACCTTATGCACTTCTTGCGTATCAGACAGCATATTTAAAAGCTAATTACCCTGCTGAGTATCTATCTGCATGCTTAACAGCAGTCAAGCGAGATAAAGAACGTACAGCTGTATTTTTAGCCGAAGCAAGAGATATTGGAGTAAATGTTAAAACACCAGATATTAATTTAAGTACAGAAGATTTTTCTGTAGCTAATGGGGAAATATTATTTGGTTTGTCTGCAATTCGAAATGTTGGAGACATTACAGCGGAAAAAATAGTATTTGAAAGACAAAATGGTAATTATCAAACAGTCCAAGATTTTCTTGCTCGTACTGATTCTAGGTCTCTAAATAAAAGAGGAGTAGAGGCAATGATACAGGGAGGTGCTTTTGATAAATTTGGATTTCCGAGAAGAGGATTGTTTGAGGCAATCCTCGATCTTATTGAAGATGCAAAAGGATTAAAAAAAGAAAAAAATAATTCACAAACTTCATTGTTTGAATTTGATGAAAAATCAACAGATTTGACAACAATTAAAAATATTGAATGGGAGAAAAAAGAACTACTAGACAGAGAAAGAGAAATGCTAGGTTTTTTTGTTAGTGAAGACCCACTGGAAGGTTATGGTGAAATTTTTAGATCAGAATCTACACATTCAGTAATTGAGTTAATGGACTTAGAGGAAGACGAAGAGGTAAATGTAGCAATTACTGGTTTGGTCTCAAATGTTCAAAAAAGAGTTTCACGAAGAGGCAATGCTTGGATTCAATTTGACTTACAAGAGTCGACAGGTTCACTAGGAGTTCTTGTCTTTAATAAATTAGTTGATAAATATAATGCACAACTTGATGGTGAGCTCTACCTGAAGGTATCAGGTACTTATGTAGGGGGAACAGAAAATAATATTCGAGCGAGAGATTTTGAATTGATAGAGCCGTCAAAACTTATGACTGATTTAGACACTACTCCTTTAAAAATATCTGTTGAAGAAGAAATAATGGATAAAAATAATTTAATACTACTTAAAGAGTTGCTTGAAAAGCATCCTGGAAGTTCAAAAGTTGAACTTGAGGTAAATAATGAAACAGGGATAAAACTTTTAGAGCTGAAAAATATCAAAGTTAAAAAAACTACAGAACTTAGAAATGAAATTAACACATTGTTGACAAACTAATTATCATTTGAATATGACATTTAACATTGAAGAATTTCAAATCCGTTTTAAAGAAAGAGCTGAAGCTGTAAAAAATCGTCCTATGCCCCCAATAGGTGGTGACGAAAGACTAGCTTTTATAAAACAAGCTGAGAAAGATTATCAGGATTATATGATTATCTCTGATTCAGAATATGAAATTACGGATGACTACTTAATATTTAAATACAAGTTAGATTCTTAATTTAGGCTTTTTCCCATTGGGAAAATTATATTTATAACTTCAGCACAAGCTTTAGCTATTTCCATATGTTCTTTTTGAGTTCCATTCGAGGCTCTTAGTTGAATGTAATGAATCCAGCTTCTTAGGGTTCCGTTCATGTATAACCTGCTTACAGTATTTCCCTCAGGTAGTACAGATCTTGCCTGTTCTTTAGCTATTCCAGCTTCTATAGCCCAGTTATAAGCTTTGGTTGAAGTTTCTATGACTTCTTCTTGTAAATCATTCCATTTTTTTATGATTTCACTGTCATTTGTTTCGACTGAATTTTGACGATTTTTATTGTCTTGAAGGCGAGCTTCACGAACCTGAAATTCCAAGTCTTTCACAGGGTTTGCATATCTCTGACTAAATTCTTGAAAACTAAAAGACCTATGGCGTAAAATCTGTCTTGCGATGTCTCTTGTTGTTTCTATTTCCAAACAAGCACTTACCATTTCAAGTGGAGACCAATGAGCATTTTTAATTAGATAATTAATCAGTTTCTCACTAGTTTCCGTGTTTAGTTGGTTTGATGGGTTTGAAACTCTTGCACAAAAAGCCACAAGTTCTTGAGCGTCTGTTATTCCTTCAGAAAAAAATTCATCCGTTGGTTTAGAATAACTAATTAATTTAACTTTCATTTATGTAACTATATTAAAATAAAAAAAATATGTTTTTATTACGAATAATTGTTTTTTTGATACTTTTTTCGCTCATCTTAATTTTGGCGTACCCCTTACTTATTGTTTTTGATATTGCTACGGGTGGAGATGGATTCGGATTATGCTCTAATCTTGCCACGTGCGTTATTCCAATTACTGAGGGGCCTCGCTTACTGGTTTTTCTTATAAGCATATTTTTCTTTTTAGTTTTACTTTTAAGACTCATAATGAAATTTATGAATTCACTACAAAGTAAAAATTCTATTCTTTAATCACAAGAAATATAGAGAGCAAGACCAGAACGACACCACTCCAATTTAGTAAAGTTAATACTTCACCTGCATAAGATAATCCAATTATCAAGGCGAATATTGCTTCTAGGCTTAAAATTAACGCAGCTGAAGAGGCCTTAATTACTTTTTGCCCAAATAATTGAAGATAAAACGCAGCAAAATTTACAACAAACCCTAGGAAAAATATCGGAACTAAAAATTCTAGATTGAAATTTAACTGGTCATATGTTAAAAATGGAAAACACAATAGGGCACCAATTAATGACTGAATAAACATTAATTGTGAAATATTCTGATCTTTAATGTACCTTTCAACCATAACTATATGTAGTGCATATCCAGTTGCACATATTAATGTAAAAAGATTACCAAAGAGTTGTTCACTACTATTGCTAGCAATTAAAAAAATGCCTAAAAAACCTGTAAATGAAAAAATATAACTTTTACTGGTAATTATTGTTTTATTTAAGAATTTCGAAAGTATAGGTGTTAATACAATATAGAAACCTGTAACTACTCCAGAATTTATTGTTGAAGTAGTAAGTAATCCTTGGGTTTGTGTTGCATACCCAATCCATAAGAAAAACCCCATAAGAATACCAGGTTTTACTGTTTCTCTTTTGGGTATTCCACCTGTTATAAGAAATAAAAATGCTGCAATTGAGTATCTTAAAAAAACTATATTCATTGGTGAAAAATCATTTAATAAGTCTTTTACTATTACAAAAGTAGAGCCAAAAAATAATGCAGATAACACTAGTGAGGAAATAGCTAAGGATTTATTATTTTTAATCATGTAATTTAATGAAGATTAATATACAGTTTAAGATAAATATATGAGCAATGAAATAAAAAAACTTGCTGCCAGCTTTCAAAGATATCTTCGAAAAGAATATTCAGATATAAAAACAATTTTAAAATTCAATTCTCAATTTCAATTACTAGTATCTATCGTCTTGTCAGCTCAAACCACCGATGAGAATGTTAATAAAGCCACAAAAGGATTATTCAAGAAATACCCAAACGCAAAACTTTTATCAGCAGCAAAATTGAGAGATATTGAGAGATTGGTATTTTCTACAGGATTTTATAAAGTGAAGTCAAAAAATATTCACACTTTGTCAAAGGTTTTAGTCAGTGATTACAATTCAAGGATTCCAAAGACTATAGATGAGCTTGTAAAACTTCCTGGGGTTGGCAGAAAGACAGCTTCTGTCTTTTTAGCTGAAACATTCGATCAGCCCACAATCGCAGTCGACACTCACGTTTTACGGGTATCGCACCGTTTGGGATTTAGCAGCAAAAGATATGATCCAATACAAACAGAAAAAGAATTAAAGCAACTTTTCCCTAAAAATTTTTGGAGATATCTTTCAATGAGTTTTGTACAGTTTGGCAGAGATGTCTGCAATGCCAAAAAGCCCTTGTGTAATGTCTGCAATTTTAATAATTCATGTAAGTATTTTCTTTCTGTTAATACATAACCCTATATATATTTAACTCATGGAAGTAAACATTTTTATAGCCTTTATGTTTGGTGCACTTTCATTTTTTTCCCCTTGTGTTTTACCTCTTGTTCCTGGATACTTAACAATATTTTCTGGAACTGATAACTCATTACAAAGCAGGTTGAAAGGATCAATAGAATTCTGTTTAGGGTTTTCAATTGTATTTATATCTTTAGCAGCAATTGCATCTTCAGTTGGCTCATTCTTTACTAGAAATTCATCAACCTTGGGTATGGTAAGCGGGGTAATAATAATATTTTTTGGAGTATTACTTCTTTTTCCCACTCTAAACATGAAGTACTTTTATTCCTCTAATTATGTAGATTTAAAAAATTTTTCGACTTTCAAAAATTTTATACTGGGTTTAACTTTTGCGTTTGGGTTTACACCGTGTATCGGCCCAGTACTAGGGGCTTTGTTAACGCTGACATCTAATTCTGAAACTTTAAATCAAGGAATAGGACTATTAGTTAGTTTCTCAATTGGTCTATCGATACCTTTTATAACTATTTCTATTTTATCTGGTAAGTTAAATCTTAAAAATTGTATATTTTTGGCTTTTCAAAAATATTCATCAAAAATCTCAGGAGTTGTTTTAATTGCTATCGGTACATTGATATTCACTGATAAGATGTACATTCTGGCTTCATTCTTTCAAGACATCCTAATATTAATTAATTTAGACTGGTTAAGTACAATCTAAAAATGAATAATATAAAAATTACACATTCCCTGTTAGTTGAAGGCGATGAAGCTATAGAGTTTATAGAATCTTTAATATCGCTAGATCCCGAAGAAGGGACCTTCAAAACATCCTTTTTATTAAAGCCAGATGGAAAAATTGGCCATTGGTTTGTTATTCAAAAACTAGAAAAAAATCTTAATATTTTTCAAAGCAAAGAACAATTAGAGGAAATCAAAACTTCACTCGAATTTTATAAGATAAGGACGAAATGCACGCTAGGGATTGTTGAAGATGAGAGGTCTATAAAAGTCAAGATAAATAAAGATACATTTAATTTTTTAGAAACACCTGACCAAGAGAATTTATTAAGTTGGAAGGAATTAGCGATATTGCTAGAACTTCCATTGCCTGAAATAATTGAAGAAGGCTTGTTACCAAATGAAACTAAATGGTTGGACATTATGGTTGATTTCAACAAAGGATGTTTTCTCGGTCAAGAACAAGCTTCACGTGTTAAGTTTAGAGGACGTCCAAGACGGCTTTTAACATCTAAAGGTGACTCCCAAGAATTAATCAAAATTTAAAATGCCAAGATGTGATTATTGCGGTAGGTCTCTTTTTAAGAATGTGTCTGGAAAATATTTCCTGTGTTCAACTAAATGTAAATCGAAATTTAAAAACCAAAATTTTATGTTGAAATTAGAAAAAAACGTATTTTTAAATGTAGTTGATGGAATCACACCCAATGACGTGAACAAATTTATTGAATCTGATAAGTTTGATGTGATTTCAGCTGTAAGAAGGCTAGTCTATTTCAAAAAAATTTTATATATTAAAACAAATGATGAAATAAAACAGTCAACAAAGTTATTTATAGAGAAAAAATAGCACCCTTGTCAAATTTCGATAAAGAATATTGAACTATCGGACCTACCGTTAGTACCATCACCACAGTTCCATAGCCGTATGATCCTCCAAGAATTACTCCAATTATGAAGGCAGTAAAGTCTATCCCAACTCTAGTTACTCTGATACTTGGTCCAAGCTTGGATATTCCAGTCATTATTCCATCTCTTGGACCGGGACCTAAGCCAGACCCTATGTAAACACCTACGCCAGTTGCAAAAATCACTGTGCCAAAATACAAATACAAATGTCTTATATAGATAATTTCAGGAGAGGGTAAAAAATTCATGGTCAGGTCAATAACGTTCCCAATAGTTAATATATTTATAATTGTACCTACAAAAGGTACTTGTTTTAAGGGAATCCATCCAAGCAACAATATAAATCCAGTTATTACACCTGCAAATCCAATTTTAACATTTATGAGTTTGCTAAATCCATCATGAAATACATCCCAAGAATTTAATCCTAAATTGGCTTCAATAGTGAAGGCCAATCCAAAACCACATAAAAATAAACCCAGCATTAATTGAGGTAAACGATTTAAAATTTCCCTTTTATTATTCAACAAACAAACTTTCAAGTCTATTTATATACTCAGGACAAAGTTCATAAGTTGATTGAAATCTAAGAATAGGAAGAATCCTATTGTTGATATTTACATTAATTCCATTCTCCCCAAGCACTTTTTGAATCTGAATTAGAGATTCTTTTTCGCTACTCCACAGATCACTTGATTTGCATACTTTCTTGCCAATTGAGATTAAACTATCATCAGAGATATTCGAGAGCGTTTCTTCACTATCTGCAATTCTTATTTGAGCTATAAAATCTTTACCGAATGTATCAAAATTATTATTAAATAGGATTATCACAAATACAGCTAAAGAAACGAATACTATAAAGCTTAAAATTGGTAATTTCTTCAAGTTACCATTCTATACGCGTGTCTTATTTTATTGTTAAAAGTACCCGGAGGGGGAGTCGAACCCCCACATCCGAAGATACTGGATTTTGAATCCAGCGCGTCTGCCAATTCCGCCATCCGGGCTTATCATTAATGATTATATTTCATATTGAATCCAAAGAGAGAAAAATAATTTAAGTTTACAATGAAAGAATGATTGTTCTTGTTGATGGCTTCAGTATTGCATTTCGAGCTTTTTACGCACTACCCGAAACATTGATGACTTCAAAAGGTACACCAACAAATGTAATTCATGGCTTCATGTCTATGCTCAACAAGATAACTTCTGACTATAAGTTAAATCAATTAATTGTTACCTGGGATCTTCCCGGACAAACGTTTCGAAATGAAATTTATACAGAATACAAAGCAAATAGAACTTCGGCACCTGATAATTTCAATCTTCAAATTCCATTACTTCAAAGTCTTTTAAAAACTTTCAATATACCCCAAGTATCGAAAGAAGGTTATGAAGCCGATGATGTGCTTGGTTCACTTTCGAAATCTTTAAACAGTGACAAAAAGAAAGTCCTTATTGTTACTGGAGATAGAGATACCTTTCAATTAATTTCAAAAAAAACAAATATTTTGTATACCAAAAGAGGAATCTCCGATGTTGATTTGGTAGATGAAAAATTTTTCGTTGAGAAGTTTGGTATTAAAACTAGTCAGTATGTTGAATATCTAGCTTTAAAGGGTGACCCATCAGATAATATTCCAGGTCTTCCAGGAGTTGGGCAAAAAACTGCAACAACTCTTCTCCAGGAGTATCAAAATATAGACAATATATATAAAAATTTAGATGATTTAACTCCAAAGATTAAAAGTTCTTTTGAAGAAAATAAAGAATTACTTCTTATGAGTAAAGAGTTGGCAACAATAAAAACTGATATTGAATTAGACATACCTGATACGCAAATAACAGATACAATATTTAAATCAGAATCTGTATTACAAGATTCTCAGGAACAGGTTTCTGAGCTTGAATTAAATAAATACATTAGACAATATAAAACACAACAAGAAGACATGACCCCATCTCCTAAAAATACAAAATTAGTAGATATTACCAAACAGAACATGCCTCAAAAATCAATTATTTTTGAATACGAAGGAGATATTTACACAGTTTCCGAAGGTATAGCTGGTAAGTTAATAGATCATGATGTAGAAAACAAAGAGTTTATCTCACTTACTACACAAAATATATATAAAATCAATCCAAATCTATCTGATAACAATTTTATAGCATATGATTGCCTAGTATTTCTACACGAACCAAATAAAAGACCAGACACACTGCTAAACATTTGCAAACACATCGAACAAGCCAATCTTTTAACTAAGAAATCTTCTTTGGATGAATATATAAATTTTATCAGTATTAATTACAAAAAAGTTGTGGCTGAAATCAAAGAATTTAATAATGATAAAGATTTGATGAAGCTTTACAAAGATTTGGATTACCCCATAGCTTCTGTTCTTAATTTAATGCACACTAAGGGCGTAAAGGTTTCAAATAAAAAAATCGAATTAGTTTCCAAATTTATAAATACTGAAATTTCAACTTTTACAAAAAAAATCTTTCAGATTACAGAACAAGAATTTAATTTAAATTCTCCTAAACAATTAGCCAAGGTTCTATTTGAAGATATGAAACTTCCAGTTATTAAAAAAACCCCTAAGGGAGCACCATCCACCGATGGATCTGTTTTAGATGAACTTTCAAAAGAATATGAAGTAGCAAATTACATACTTAAATATAGAGAGTATGAAAAAATCAGATCAACATATATTGATGGATTAAAGAGTGAAATCACGAGTGATAATAGAATCCATACAACATATAACTTATTCGGAACTACTACCGGTAGACTGTCATCTGAAAAACCTAATCTCCAAAACATACCCAATAAGACTGATATTGGTCAAAAAATTCGTGAATTTTTTATTGCTGATAACAATCATGAATTTATAATTTCAGATTATTCCCAAATTGAACTTCGGGTCTTGGCTCACTTAAGTTCTGATACAAACATGATTAATATTTTAAAATCACAAGATGCAGATATTCATACTGAAACTGCATCTAGGATATTTGATGTAAAAATTGAATCAGTAACCAAAGATATGAGAAGAAAAGCAAAAGAAGTTAATTTTGGTTTAATTTATGGAATGGAAGCATTTGGCTTGTCTAAAAGCTTAAATGTTTCCAAAAAAGAGGCTCAAGACTTAATAGACTCATACTTTGCACAATTTCCAAAGATTAAAGGTTACTTGGACAGGATTGTTTCAGATGCAGAAAAGAATGGATACACCAAAACCCTCTATGGACGTAAGCGTTACATTAAAGAGCTGAGTTCATCTAATTTTCAACTAAAAGCAATGGGTAAAAGAATAGCAATGAATGCTCCAATTCAAGGTACAGCAGCAGATATTATGAAAATAGCTATGCTTGGCGTTCAGGAAAAGACTTTAAAATATGAATCTACCAATTTAATACTTCAAATACATGATGAAATAATTGTTCAGACACCAAAAGAATCATCTAAGGAGGTAATGAAAATTGTTAAAACCGAGATGGAGTCAGCCTCAAAATTAAAAGTTCCATTATTTGTTAATATCAAAGCGAGTAAAGATTTATCAAATAATTAATATTCGTTTGTAAAAACCATAGATATGTTATGCTAAAAGTCGAAAATATTATGATTGGAAAAACAAAACTATATGACAGATAATCAAGAGAAGGTTGTTGAACCTTCAAACGTTGTTGAGCTTCCTGACAACATCAAACCAGAAGACTTCCCAGATTTACTCGAAAAAACACTCATAACCTTCAATGATGGTGATGTTATTGAAGGCACAATAGTTCGCATTGACAGAAATGAAGTAATGGTAGATGTTGGGTATAAATCTGAGGGTGTAATTCCTTCAAGAGAGCTTTCAGTCAGAAAATCGGTTAATCCAAAAGATTTAGTTAATGAAGGTGACAAAATACAAGCCTTAGTTCTTGACAAAGAAGATGATGAAGGAAGGCTTATCCTATCTGTAAAAAGGGCAATTTACGAAAAGGCTTGGGGAGACATTCAAGAAATCTCAGATAATGACAAGTCGGTCAAAGGTACTGTTATTGAAAGTGTTAAAGGCGGCTTAATTGTTGATATTGGAGTTAGAGGTTTTTTACCTGCTTCGTTAATTGACGTTAGACGAGTTAAAGAATTGACATCATATATAGGTGAAGAAATAGAGGCGAAGATTTTAGAATTAGATCGTCAACGAAATAATATTGTTCTTTCAAGAAAAGCTCATCTGGAAGAAGAGCAATCAGGAGAAAGACAAAGTTTCCTTGAAGATTTAGAAGTCGGAAATATTAAAGAAGGAAAAATATCATCGATAGTTAATTTTGGAGCATTTGTAGACATTGGTGGTATGGATGGATTAGTTCACGTTTCTGAATTATCTTGGAGACACGTTGAAAATCCTAATGAGGTTGTAAAAGTCGGAGATACAGTAACAGTCAAAGTTCTTGAAATTGATAACGACAAGGAAAGAATATCTCTATCAATTAAACAAGTTACAGAAGACCCATGGCTTGATTTTGAACTGCAGTACAAACAGGATGATATTGTAGACGGAGATGTTACAAAAGTGGTCCCTTTCGGTGCATTTGTTACCATAGGAAAAGGTGTTGAGGGACTAGTACATGTATCAGAAATCTCCTCTGAAAAAGTTGACTCACCTGAGCTTGCACTAGCTATTGGTCAAAAGGTAAAAATAAAAATTACAGAATTAGATATCCCTAAGAGAAGAGTAAATCTCTCAATCAAACAAGCAGATCCAAACTGGAAAGATGTTGAAGAGAAAAAAAATGCTCCTAAGACACATTCTTCACAATCAGAGGAAAAGCAAGAACAAAAACGTCAAACAGTTGAGGGAGTAGATGAATCTCTAGAAAATATTCTTCAAGAGTTAAAAGAAAGAGGAATAGGAAACTCCTAATAACTCCTAATACTCTTTATTCTTAAGAGTATGAATCCAAAAGTATATTTAATTACTGGCCCCATAGGTAGTGGGAAATCTACTGCATGCAATTATATAAAACAACATGGGAAAACAACTGTAGATCTTGATATTGTCTCAAACTCTATTCTGGAAAGTCCAGAGTCTATTGATTTTCTAGAGAAAAATTTTAAGAGTTGCATTATAGATGGAAAAGTTGATAGAAAATTACTAGCAGAAATAGTATTCAAGGAACCTTCACAACTCCAAATTCTTGAATCATACTTGCATCCGTTAGTCTTAGAAAAATTAAGTAAAATAATAGGAAAAGCAGAATCTGATGTTTTTATAGAAGTATCTGCACCAAAGAATCTTCATAAAGATTTTTCTTCGATAGTAATTATTGCTGATGAAAAAGTTCGAAGAGAAAGGCTTAAATTAAGAGGTATGTCTCCAGATGATATTGATAACAGAATTAATACACAACAAAATGAGGATTGGTGGCGGTCATTGGGAACAGTTGTTGAAAATGACACTTTGGTCGGATTAGAAAATAACCTCAAAAAGATTCTTAACTTTAAAGATGAATAAATTTAAAGTTATTTCTGACTTCTC